>JACKZZ010012546.1_pt1 | contig 13447 bp, 10 predicted proteins | sample 8027871 | NCBI WGS metagenome assembly JACKZZ01 (sample SAMN15724774, study PRJNA655200) | protist metagenome | isolation source: fluorescence activated cell sorting (FACS) single amplified genomes of... | place: USA: West Boothbay Harbor, Gulf of Maine | collected 2000-07-19
TCCGAGCCATGGCAGTGGGTACCCTGAATAGAACTGGTAATAAACATGAAGGCGGAGAAAATGCATTGGCCTTAGTGGCGGGTGGAAGGTTAGCCTTTGGTGTGTTCGAAGTATGTCATATGAAGGCAGCGATGTCTTTGAATAAGGAGATGAGAGGTATAAAGAATGGGGACATTGAACTACGGCCTTTGGTTGCCGATTTTATGGACAAGATATCAGATGGGATTTATGTGGAGGGCAAAGGCAGTCGTGAATATGGCGATGAAGAAAGGCACGATGGAACCCGACCAGCCACAGCCACCGAAGATAGCATTAGAGGCGTAGATATTGACTTAGATGACGAGCCTGATCAGGAACATCGATGCCTGGCTGTATCCTTGTGTTGTCATACAACCAAAGATGTTTGTCTTGCTTTGTTATGTGACTCTAAGGGTACTGCGGTGCTGATAGAGCTAGATATGCCATGTCTCACATCATATACTTCTATTTGCACTCCTAGCGCCACTTTTATGTCAACTCATGCTCGTCTACAAGTGTCCACATTGCCAATAAAGACTGTAGATACTTTAGTGTTCTCACAGGTATCTTCATCAAATGCTTCATGTACTTCGGCTCAAAATGATTTAACTGTAGAGTACATCATAGCTTGCTTTGGTGATACTATGGGTAGGGTATGGGTGTGGATGCTAGGTGCAGTATCTAGAACTAAATCACATTCGTTAATATCAAATATAAGAAAAGATGAAGCAAAAGAAGAAATGAAGACTCGGCGCAATTTCAATTGCGCTCCGGCGGAGATAGGTTCCTTCAGTGCCCATACCATGGGAACTAACTGCTTGGGCATTCGAACTGGCCCTCAGAGTAAAACGGGATTATCAACCATCGTGGTGGTTAGTGGAGGTGATGACCAGAGTGTGACGGTGACTCTCATTGGAGTGTCTATTCCCTCGCTTTCTACACCAAATTATTGTGTTCTCGATAAAGTATCTCTGCCATGTGCAGGAGCAGGTGTGACTGGAATTGACTTTCATGACACCTCAATCACAACTACTAGTGCTACTCTATGCCAGATTGCTAAATATTTATTCACTACAGTCAGTGGTGATCAGCGTGTGTCGCATTGGTCTCTGCAATGTAAAGACGACAATTTGACGCTAAGCATGGTCACTTCGATAGTGACGGATGTGGCGGATGTAAATGGACTTTGTGTAATGTCTGCTCAAACAGAAGAGACAGAGGATGAGGTAATAGTTGTTGGCATGGGAGTTGGAAAAATCAAACTCAACAGATAGATGACAAATAATAATGTAACAAAGTACACTACAGTGTACATGGCTATGCTTCAAGTACCATGTTGCTAATAATATGAGAATGAACATATGATTAATATGGTATATTTATTACCCAAGTATTGTTTTTATTGACATGAAGTTTCAATTTATTGTAAAAGAGAACTTATTTCATTCGTTCAATATATTATTTAATTAAAAAAAAAAAATGTAAATATAAAACATGATAACCAGGTTTATCTCCTTACACAGAGACTTGGAACTCATAGTATATGATGAGTCTTTTGTTTTTCCCTCTCCTTATCCAAATGAAGCAAGCAAATCAGCTGTATCTGGTGGCGGCGGCTCTTCAGGTTCAGGCGGGTTCAACGTGTCTTTGTACGACTGCACACTCTCGATGGCCACAAGTACATCACACTTCCAACGCAAATGCTTGACCTCCTCCCTCAGACTCTCAACCCCATTTGCCCGTCCTATCTTCTCCATAAGTTCTACTTCGCACTCATCACATTCTTCAAGCAAGTGGTCCAACTGCTTGGCAAGCTTCTTGACCTTCGTAAAGGCTTCCTTGTTTAGGCGATTCATGCGTTCTATGTATGGATCACCATGTCCTGGCTCGTCCAGATGCGCTTGATTGTCCAAAATGTCTTTCTCTAAATGATTGTAACGGTGATCACGTTTATCATACGTTACTCGTAAATCTTCCACTTCCACTTCAATTCTATTCAGAGCTGCCAACTCTGCAAGCCGACGCCGCTCTTCTTCGTCCTCATCAATTCCGTCATCTTCATCCTCTTCTTCTTTTTCCTCTGGTTCTGGCTCAATATACAACTCTTTATAAGCTCGCGCACTTCCACTCGCTCTAATATTTCTTATATATGCAGGTTCAGGCAATGGCGGCACCAGCACATTGGGAAACAAACCCATATGCATGCAGTATCTTCGATGCATCAACAGGAATGCTCCCTCTTTTGTCTTATCATCTAAGAAACATCTATTAACACAATCAATACATACTTTATTATCACAATTTTGACATCTTATAATACCGCAATCATCTTTGTGACATATGATACATTGTTCTGTCTCATATGGCAAGGGGTATGTAGCCTTTTCCATCAATCGCAGGCGAGCCCTTTCGGGAAATTTCATATCATGATACTCTTGTAGATCAATAACATCGCTCATATACATAGATTCAGGACTCTTTTCCACAGTCTTAACAGTGTCTTTACTTAAATAGCGGTGAAAAGGTTGCCAATCGGGAGGCAAATAGTTGTACAGTGTTATCTTCCAGGTATCGAAGCCGCATTCCATAACATTATTGAGATCAACTAGAGGAATAACTCCTTCCAGAAACAAATCACACAACTTTTGTAATACTTCATTACGTTGTTTGAAGGATACTAATGATGCGGGATGAACTTTTGGAGCAAACATGGGAATGGTCTGATCAATACAACAAAAATGAAAAGTCACTGTAAGCTTGCTGGGAGGAGAGAGAGTCGAATATCGCGTCAAAGCTTCTTCTAACAGTGGTTGAGAGTTCAATGGCACGCAAACACGATAATCACTTCCAGGAGGTTTCCACAGAAAACAGTACTTGTCTGTATCATGGAAGATTTCGTCAGGCTTGTGCGTCTTGATCTCGTTAAAAATAAAGCCTTCCTCCATCCATATCCTTCGCAAAGTCACATTGGCGATATCTATACGATCATTATACTTTTTAGGTTTTTCTGTGCCAAATACAAACCGCCATGTCTCATTGATTTCGAACATCTCATACATCTTCTGGCGGTTTATAATTTCCTCACGCTCCAACTCTTTCGGTGTTTTCTTCTTCCCGACGAAGATTATCCGAAGTGCTTTCAGAACATTGACGGGTTCTTTCTTCTTACGAACTGGGGGTTTGTTCTCTTCACTTTCAGCCACAGCAGCTGCTGCTTGTAGTCGAGCTACACTGGAGTCAACACTCGCATCATCGGCCATTTTTCAATTTGTCGCAAATTTATACGCCAATATGAATTTTAGTTAACCAAACTTGTTCTAAGGCTTTCCATAGGTCTGCATTATTAACTATAATAAGCTTTTTAGACTCAAATATTCAAAATTGAGTATTATGCATTCGTATAACCATCAAAGTACTACTACGCTGAATGGTGTAACCTACCGCACCCGCTGATATATTGGCGGTAAACCATATGTCGGAGGTAAGGAGGATGAGGTTTAGTGTAAGGAGTTTGACTGAAGAGGGAGAAAGTAGATCATAAAACTAGCTCTTGTTCTTCTCCTAATATATTTCTACATCACTGTATAAGATATCCGCTGGTGTCGATTGTAAGTGAGGCGTATAGAAGTTACATTACATTACATCATTAATACTAGCAGCGTGACGTTCTACTGACAAGTGTTATGTATCTAATTATCATGCTTTTATAGTACATGAACGTTTAAATTATTCTAGAATATGTGTAGTTATATCGTTTTCATTTCCCCTGTAAAGGCGTCCATGACCACTGTGGGAGCTGCAGTCGGTCCCACTCCCGCCCCCAACGGATCTTCCTGGGCATAGCGAAATTCACCTTCAATCCCAGCATATTCTAGAACATGTACGAGCATCTTCTCCGTTTCTCTCGGAGACGTTATCCAAAGACAAGGGCATCTTTCTCTAGCCTTGATATCGTTACCAACATTCAAGAATTGGTCTCCTACATGGATGGTCTCACTTGGCTCCACACCCAACCATGTCTGCAGAGCCGCAACACCGACACTCTTATCTCCTACATCCACCCAAGCATCTCGCCCGCCATTGAAAGCGCACCAAGGAAGAGAGATGCGAGACCCTTGTTCTCTAAATGTTTCCATGACTCGCAATACGACCTCATCCAAGGCCTCTCTCTTCAGCTTCTTGCTACCGTGGCCTACAGGCACTGTCGCAACCATTGCATCGCCACCAGGTATCATACCTACACTACGAGCCTTACGTATGATTTTGCATCTCAATCGAAGGTCAGTTGCGCTAGCCGTCATACTGTTCTGTGCCAGATCCATCATGAACTTCGTGTCCTCCTCTGGCCAGTGTAGTGGCTTCGGTCCATCCAGGTGGTCACCTTGCCACTCTTCGCTAGCCACTGGAACTAATTTTGCTTTGCCTTCTTGTGTCAACTGCACTCGTAATAGGTAGTTACACTCACCTCCCATGACGATAAGACGTTGCGCCGTTTCTGCATCAAGACCAGCGCTCTCTATCGCACGCAACATGCCATCAAGACGCACTTCGTACTTGGATCCATCTAAACCATATCCTGCTGCCGTAACCACACTGACATAAACTCCAGCACGCATAAGATCGAGCATCGCACCAGCCAATTCGCGACTATTCTCAAAATTACCGCCATCACTATACAGAGTCTGGTCACCATCGAAAGTCATCAGTTTGACTTTGGACCCAATTGCCATAACTTGTGCTAGATTAAGAATATGTCTAATCTCATTGAATGAAGGTGTAACACATCTACGATTGGAAATTGCATATTTCTTGTCATATTTCGCGAAGGCAGCAGCCACGGGAAGAAGTGTATGCAGCGTTCCCATAGACGGGATAAGACCTCGCAACGTAGAACCGTTAGGATCCTTCAGATGCTCCGTAAAAAGTTCTATTAATTACATCAATTGATAATATAGATCGATATTGATAAATTATCAAAAGAGTTAGAAGGATGGCACGAGGTAAGTAGAGAATAAGAAAGAATACAGTGTAAGTCATTGACAGAAGTGATACACAAATTAACATTATGTTGTGTGTATAGAAGATCAAGACATACCTTCAATATGTAGCATGGTACCATGGTATGTCTGTGGAATCGCCAGCACAAAAGAATGATTTAGAAGTTCGATTATAAACTCAATCAATGCATCTCTCCGATGAGAACTTAGCATGTGGTTCCTCCTTGAAGAACTAATGCTTGCATCGGTTCTCTCAAGAAACGATGGGGTGCGAACCAACGGTACAGTAGAATTTGGAGGCAAAGACATCTAAGATAGATAAAAAGAAACGATTTTATCTTACAGGAAACAGAAGAATGTTGATTTTTAAAACTACTGACCAAAGATTCGTATTTTATGTTATAATTAGAAATAAAATTGAATACGGATATTTACAGTGATCTCAGTCAAATTATTTGCAGACGCTTCACTTAACACTTGTTTTGTCTGAAGTCTAACTGGTTTTGATCTGGGAGTATGAGTGAGCAGACGCCATCTCAGAGTGGTACCAAGCCCGATGAAGCCATGCGGAGATTGTCTCAAAGCGCTTCGCGAGCGATGGATTCAGTATCTTCTTCTCTAAGTAGCATATTTACTCAAGCTACAACCCCTTCTACGACACCCCGTGCACCTTCAACTAATGTCCGTCCAGGTATTGCAGGACAACGCAACCCAGAGGATATCCCTCGAGAAGAGCTCATGCATGTAAGTTTTCTACTTCCTGTCATCGATATTTGCAATTGACAATAATTTTATTTTTAATGACTTCCTTTCTCGACATTATCATCTTACTATACTATACTTTACTTTACTTTGATTATCTCATTCTCTTTCTCCTTAGCTCTGTATGAAAATGAATAAGCGCATGCAGTCTCTGGATGCCAAACTCCAAGCTGCGAATCGCTCGCGATTAGCTCTACTGGAAGAACGCAAGAGACTTGTAGATTTTGTAAGAGAAACAACTCCATCGACGCTTCTAGAGGCAATGCCAGATCCTCATTCAGCTATGTCTCTTCATGTCGCGCCCCGTGACGATGAGCCACTAGCACTAGATTTACCTGCGCTATCCATGCTGAAAGTTCAATATCAGACTTCCCAGGAGCAGCAAATGTCAGGACTGACAAGAAAACTCAAAGATGCTCAACGGGAACTGACACTTTATCAAGCCACGACTTCGACTTCGTCTTTATCAGCATCGTCAAGTGTAGCGTCAGGAACCAATGGGGAAATCGGAATTAGCAGTGGTGGCGAACATGGAGATGGACCACCTTTACATCCACTTGATCCCACTTTATCATCTAATGTCAACACACAACATCAGAATCAAAGCAATGAACGTATAGCAAAATCAAACCTGGAGAGCGAACTCGCAGCTACTCGTATCCAGATGGAAGAATACCGTGACGAGGCTCAATGTTTGACACAACAATTATCTTCACTGCGAGGAATTCAGGTGACGACAGAGAAAACATTACGGGATCGGGCAGAGAAACAAGAAACATTAGCTACGGAATTGAGCCAGAAAAATACGACATTGGAAGAAAAAGTGGTGTATTTACAGGTAAGTCCGATCTCTGAATCTGAATCGCACCATGATAACAGTTGTATCTCGACTACTAGCACTGCAGTAAAACAAGGCTTGTCCGTTCATGTCAAGTCCTGCATTAACAGTGCAACATAATTGGCCGGCTCTGACCTCAGTTAGTATTCCCTTCATGACTTGCTGATTTGAAAGCCTTCCGACAATTACAACTATATTCAGAACTACGTTAGCCAATTTTACTAAATAGCACAGCATGCATATACACATTAATCTACTTCATTTCTTTTACTTTTGCCATAGATTCAAGTGAAAAACTTACGTACGAAGGACGAGGAGAACAACCGTCAGATATCCCATCTGTCTAGCCAGCTCCAGGAGACGGGAAAGAATGCAGAAGAGCTCGTAAAGGGAAAACAACAGGCATCGACATCACTAGAAACTCTGACACAAAAACTCGAAGAGAGTGAGAGTCGAAGACAGGAATTGGAACCCAAATTGATTGCAGCTGAAACAAAATTAAGTGTGTTGGAAGGAGCAGCAGAACGTGTGAAGTTTTTGGAGCAGCGACTGGGAACGGTACAGACTGAGGCAACAGATAAAGATGCATTAGTGACACGACTTCGTGGCGAAATACAGAATACAGAGCGTAGTCATGCGATGAAGACAGCCATGTTGGCTACATCAGAAGCCTCTGTAGAGACACTCACAGAAAAGCTCCGCGTTTCACAGCAGACTATTGAAGAGAAGAATGCGGCAGCTATGAGATTACAGACACAAATACAAAAATTGAATGAAGAGATGAGCGTGAAAGAAAGAACACTGAAGCAGCAGCAAGAGACTGCAAATGCCGAAAAAGCGCGTTTGCTGGAAGAACACAAGAGAGAGAGTAAGGCGATGAAATCAGAGCAGGATGCGGCTGTTGACACACTGCGCAAGGAGTACATTGAGAAAGCCTCTGTACTAGAAAGCCGCCTCAAGACCAAAGAGAATGAAGCGACCGAGTTGACAAATTGCGTGAATGCCCTTCAAACAGAAATTTCATCAGGAGCACCTAATGAAAAGCGTATATTTGAGCTGGCTGCTCTCCAAGCTAAACGTGAGGCAGGGAACAATGTTCATCGAGATGCACGCGAGTTGGCTTTCGTGCAGTTACAAGAGGCACTTGTCGCACGTGATCTTGAAGTAGGTAATCTATTACAAGCGAGAGCGACACTAGAAGAAGAGCTTCTTGGTCTCCGTCGCTCGACCAAGCGTGATGGCGTCAACATGGCCTATTTAAAGAATGTCGTGTTACAGTTCATGACCTTTCCACTCGCAGCACCAGAGAGATGGAGTCTCGTACCAGTGATCGGCACACTTCTGCAATTTAATCCAGCAGAGGTCAAAGCAGCAGAAACGGCTGCACGGAATCCATCATGGAATACACGACCAGTCAAAGAGATTATAGCATCCAATGCTCGGTTGGCGACCATAGAAAGTACGAAGACAATGTCGGCTTCGTCTCCACGTGCAATATCGACAAAGACGAAACCGAATCGTTCCATACCATCGTCATTACCACTACACTCACCGTCAAATACTACCACGCCCGGACTAGAAAGGGAAAGATCTATTCCGCTCAAGCCTGCTGTCACGTCGAGTCCAATGAAGGTGTAGAATATTTTTACTGGTGACTTCTAGTTTCTCTTTTGTGTACTGTGTTCTTATATGATCCATTTTATGGTGTTGACTTAGATAAAACATATAAATAAAACCTTAAATATGTACAAAAAACTATAAATATGTTCTCTTTCTCTCTTTTAAGCCATCTCATCTAGCTGTGTTTGAACTTTTTCTAACTGCTTAAACCACTCAAACAATTCACCATGTGTTAACTCCATTGAGAATTTATGACTATTATCCTCGACTGTGTTTGTATTTGCAGCTGCGACTGAAGCCGCTTCCCGACCATTCACTTCCGTCTTGTCGGCTTGTCGAGGCGCATTAGATCCTAGTCCTGTCACTACACTATCCAATCCAACATCTTTTATACCTGTCACGAGACTAGAATCATCTCTGTTTAGAGAAAATTCGAATATTGCCGTGGCTTCAGCCAACCGCAGCATGTTTGAATCACCCATGCACACGTTTAAGTAGTAGTTGAGATCCGTCATTTCTCTTGAACCAAGAGTTTGTCTCTTGAGTCTCGCCTTAAATGCCTTTTCCTCCTTCGCCCAAAAGCGTCCCATAACTTTTGCATGAGCTTCATCGAAAGAAGCCTGTTCCATGAGAACATTAAATAAAGTCTCCGCTCCTGTTCCCGTGAACGCAGCCTGTTCGAAGGCGTAGCAACAACCATCCACCAAAGTATCCAATTCCATAGGCTTCAAATCAAACATGTCCAACATTTTGTCTTTTTGTGTTTCTGTAAACAAAGCACCACCACTTTCAGCTCCCATCCGCTTAAAGATCTCACCAAGCAAAAGTTCGAAGCTCTCCGTAGGTACGGAATTCGCGACAGTCGCAGTTTCAAGAAATTTAGAAGCTATCTTAAAGCTCATAGTTACTGTTTATGAATATATATAATAAATGATGTGACAAGCGTGGGAAATATGCAAAAATGATATGTCTTTTACAATTTTATTTGTCCGTACAAATAAAAGCCTTGATTCCCCTCTTTCTGCGACCCGTAGTAAGTTATTTTTATTCGATATGAGTCGATATCGTTAGTTAGGTGAAGTATTAGTATCTGTTGCTGCTTTCTTAGGTGTGAATAAACATACTTACGGCTTTTGATCAAAAGGTGTAAGCTGAGTAGCCATTGATTAGATTAGAAAAATTAATATGCCAATTCTACCATGGAAAAAAAAAGAGTGTTACGAATCCATTCCTCAGACAGATTCGCGTATACCGCTGGCTAATATAAATTTGAATCTATTCGATGGAGTATCTCAGGATGCTGAACAGTTTATTGAGTCTATTGGATACTTCGGAATGCAGGTAATTCAGTGTTTTGCAGGAACGATGCTTATGTTTGCTGTACCTCATACCGTAAAAATGGATACTCTCCGTTATGTTGCCGTCGCAATGAATGTTGTTTCGTTGTCTCTGACATTAGTCTTCTTAATAGTAGAAATGCGTCGAGAGATTCTCTTAATTCAGATGCTTGAGGAAAATCCAAAAAAGTCATCCGATCCAGAGAGCGTCGCGAAAGCTCTTCTTGTCGTAGATAAGAGTAATCGTTCCCGTCTCTTCACCTGGCAAGCCATTTACAAGTATTTCTGTTATGTAGTATGTAGTATATGCTCTGTAAATACACTCTATAGTATGTATGTGATTTGTTCGCATCATTCACATGGAACAGAATTTGGTACTGATGCACAGACCATCGGAGTCTTTGCAACAAACACTTCGTTCCTCATCTCTAAACTTGGCATTTCCCTTTGGGTTGCTGTTCAAGGGGATTATATATTCCTGTCGGCTTATCTCAAAAAGCAGGTACAGTATAATGACTTCGATCCGGATTCTTTTCATGAGAAACTTCAGACACCATCGCATAAACTATTTCGTCGTAAGCACAAACAGTGAGAAGTAAACAGTAAAGTGATGCGAATGTCAATATAATCATGAGTATGGTGGAGTCGTATGGAATATAGAACGTATCAGAATATAATAGAATAATAGTGTAGAAGTATAGTGTATTGTGTTGAATTAGTCTGCAAGTTGCAGATCTTTCATCTTTGATTTGATTTCCCAATTTTATTTTCTAAGTCATATTTGAGTAGTTGTATACTTAATTATTTTACATATTATATCCATATACCCTTACTTCTATGTCATCATTTTCTCTGCACTCTTGGTTGCTTCCAGAAGAGCAACGTATGCATCACACTCTTCTCCGTTAATGCCTAGTCGCTTGATGTCCTCACCAAACGCTTTGACATCCAACCAGACCTGTACAGTGATTTTGTCACTATCACTAAGACCAGTACCGACTCCCGACCCTTTCTTTGTTGAAAGCATGGTTCGACGTTGGAGCGACGAATCCATATTGCGTGCGGTCTCAAGCAACGCCTGTACTTGAGTAAGAAATTCTGCAGACACATCTTCAATAATGTACTTCACCCAGTTTTCTCCGGCATTAGATGCAACAGAAGAAAATAAACCAGCATCTTGTACTCGCTTCGCATAGTCATTGTAATGTTCCGATAATGGTGCTAGCAGGGTTGACACGTAGGCTGAGGCACGATCAGGAGTTGGCTTGTTAGTCATACGAAACTTACCCGCGATGGTTCGAACATTGGCAAGAGCAGGATATTTGCAGCTTTCAGTGACCGCATGACAAGCTTGTTCCCACACTATACGTGCAGCATTAAGCAATTTTGTGGACTGTTTTTTAACAGCAATTTCAACTGGATTGTTGACATTGATAGTTGTATTGATAGTGACACCTGAGTTTTGGAGCATCTTCTGCCCCAACGCTGATGCTTGGGAATTAAGCCATTGCGCAAAACTACAGCAGTCTAAGGCAATTACGGACAATTCTTGAGCCGTTCGTGATGGTAAAGGTTTTGAGGTTGACGAAGCGCCAGTAACTCCTCTGTTCAACACACTTATGTTACTCGCAGTATTTGTACTTGGGGTCGATGTAGTGCCTATGGGTGTCACTAGGCCTTTACCCGTACTGCTACTCATGTTACTATCCAATGTGCGTGTAGTGGGAGTAGAAAGAGAGACCATAACAGGAGTGTCGGAAGTACGAGCTTTGATAGGAGATCCCGTCGGTGTACTGAGTCCCCCGTCCAACTCCACAGCTCCATCAGAAGCCGTACTCACCTCAGCAATTTCACCAACAAATTTATTCACTCGATGTAGTAACTGTAATACTAATCCTAGAAATCGTCCAGTAAGAGGAGCAAGTATGATTTTATCATCAAGGCAGGTCAATAACTCTGCAGCAAAACACTTGAAAAAGCTGGTATCAAAAACATATGAAGAGAATCCTTGTTGCGTCAAGACCTCCTCCAATCGCGACAATGGCAATGATAGTACCAGAGCTGCAGATGAAGAAGTGGTAGTAATTTTGCCTGGTGTCTTATCCTTACTAGTACTCGAAACGTCACTGCTACTTTTGTTCGATGGTGTTGATTTTGATCGTGATTGGTCATAAAGCTCTGTGAAAACATCGTCCATGATAGCGCTACCTGTGCCTTGGGCTTTCTCCTGCATTGCTGCCATGCAAACAGACTCTACCCGTCTCGATATTTCTGCGACACGTAGACTAAAGTAAAGATCGAATCGCCAATTTTTATTGAAGGATGTGTACTCCACTGTACTTTGTGGCTGCCAAGTATCAGTCGATGTAGAAAGAGACCATTTAACGGCAAGAGTATGCACTTCTGTAGTAAATCGCATGACTGCTTCATATGAACTGTGTAACGTCGATGCGATGCCTGTAGAAAAGATTCCAGGAAACTTCGATTCCAACAAGTCAGCCACAGTCTTCCATAATACTCGCATCAGTATATCTGCACCACCATTCGAACTCACATTATGTGCTGTACTCGTGCTAGAATCTGGAAGCGTTACACTATCGAGGAGACAAATTGGCGTCTTTAATGCTGGAGCTATAGCAGAGACAAGACCAAGCAAAGTCTGTTTCAATGCAGCGAACGATCCTCGTCCCCCAGCACCATCAACACGACCCTGAGTTAGCACCGACTTCGCATGGGTCATGACTAGGGTATTCACAATACATTCCTCCGCAACGTCTGCTCTTCCAAGAGCCAACAATGCTCGAAGAAGATGGGTCGCACTTCGTGTTGGGAATGCTTTTACGAAGCGAGATGGCCCATCACTTACAACAGACGCAAGTCCCTTGTCATCCATAGTGATCGCCGAGGATACCATAGACGCATGTGTACTAAAAATACTTTCAAGACGACCTCGTGCCTTATCTAAAAGTGCACTTATACATGTCATAATACGGTCACGAAGACTATCGCGAATTTTGTCGTTGATATTACCTCCAGGCAATGAAGAGGAGTTCGGTTGATCTTCTTCTCCATTGTTAAGGAAAAGCGACGCCGATTGCAGAGAAAACGCAGCTCGTTCAACTTCAGAACATTGAAAGATATCTAATGTATTCTTATCATTACCCGCGAATAGAGATGTAAGTAACTCACTACGTCTTCCCGATCGTGACGACTGCTGCTGTTGTCGCGTCGGCTCGACTAGTCTGTTTTTCGTAGTAAACACTCCTGTAATTGTTGCTTCAGCATCTTCAAGGCGATCAAGACAACTAATATAAGAGCAAATGGTACGTTTTCGTATCGCTATTTGATTACGCTGTGCAAGCTTCTCCTCCACGGCCTTGATCGAGGCGGTCATATTGTCGTGAAGGGTGGACAAATCCATTCGCAAACCAAGCAATGGTTGACGAACGAGTTCCACTCGTTGATCTGCTCCATCAAGCTTTGTAGCAATAGTGATAAAGTCTTTATACTCTTCATTAATCGTGGCATACAATTTACTTTTCAGGGCACTACAATATCGATGCAGATCATCCTTCAGACTTTCAAGATTGGTTACTCGCTTATATTTGGCGACAAATGCAGCAGGAGAGAACGCTTCATCAAAATCATCCTCGCGAAAAATAAAAGAGTCCATCGCTTCTGTGAAAGTATCAACCACACTGCACACAAATATTAAATTTATTAATGTTATCTCTGTAATTAACTGCTCAAATTTAAGCAGTTCCAAGAAATAATATAAAAACTCGATTTTGGTATTCCTTCAGAGAGCACCGAAGGACCAGCGTAAGAGAACATGAGTGTTTTTTTTACCAATATAGGGACACCCGATGAATCGC
>JACKZZ010018719.1_pt1 | contig 13445 bp, 13 predicted proteins | sample 8027871 | NCBI WGS metagenome assembly JACKZZ01 (sample SAMN15724774, study PRJNA655200) | protist metagenome | isolation source: fluorescence activated cell sorting (FACS) single amplified genomes of... | place: USA: West Boothbay Harbor, Gulf of Maine | collected 2000-07-19
TGTACTTCTTTTCGGTGTGGAGGGTGCGGCCGATAAAGAGACAGACGAACGCCAGAATGATGGTGAGGGTGACTATAGCTGCGAGCGCGTCGGAGCCGCCGGGATCTTGGCGCTTGAGAGGGAGAGCAGTGGAGTTTTAGGCGCTGCTGGTAGTAGTACTGCTAGTGGCGTGGACAAGGATTCCGATCTGACTCAGAGAGGAGTTTGAGAGAACCGTAAGTAGGTTCAGGAGGAGCGAAAGTTTCAGAAGGTTAAGCTTAGCACTAGTCTAAGTACCATAAGGGGAGTCCGAGAATCGGAATTATCTTAGTAATCAGATAATTCCTAGTCTCCTCTTATACAGTTACTAGTGCTAAGTTACTAGTCTTGGAGTTGACAGGGGTACTTTTCGTGGAGGACCTGGGCCGGAGCCTTGCCATGCCCGATCGTTGAACTTGAGCTGCTCGACGCTCAGGCCCTGCGGGGGAAATGGCTGGGGAGGGGCTGGAGAACGTGAAGTAGAAGGATAAACTGGGAAACGTGATTGGAGCTGAACGGGAAACGGCGGGGAACGAGATTGTGGGGTAGGGGGGACTTAGTGGGTAAGGGAGGAGACTGAGCTCGAGTCCGTCGGTGATGAATCCTGCGACAGCAGCTGGATTAGGGTTAGCGGGGGGTACACCCACTGGTCATCATTCTCAGGTGGTCTCAGCCTCCAATCTAACCAACCTGAATCAGCATACCGATCTCAATACTAATACTAGGAAACACGCTGAGCTGGGTGTAGCGAACGTGAACACCGATCGGTTGGGGACCAATGTCCTCTTCGCCCCCACAACCATAGCGGGGTCGGGGTTCCTGGAGGTCGCGAATGTAGCAAGTACGAATGTGGGGTTGGCTGGGGGCGTTACTTTCGAGAAAACCAATGAGATCATCTCGAGTGGCGGGAATGCGGTTGGGTTGGGAAATTCCCCAAAGCACGAAAGGGAAGCAGCTATGGGAACATTGGGACCTGGACCTAGTAAATCCTCTTCGTCCTCTAAACCCCTTGTTACCAGATACGGCAGTCCTCTTTCCCGGAAATCTGCTGGTAGGTCTTCCCAGAACTTAGACAAAGTTTCCCCTAATTCAACTCGCTCTCCCGGCTAAGTAATTACTACCACCTAAGTAGCCACCAACGTAGCAGAGCCGAATGTTTACGGCTAAGCCTAAGCCTAGTATGTCTCCGATGTTTTTCCTGGTATGGAGGAGGAGGACGACGGGCTGGGCGATACGGCGGTGGGGAATCAGAATTACATCAAAGAGCTTGAGCGCAAAATGGAGGGGGAGTATGGAACTGGCAGTGGTGGGGAAAGGAGGTTTGGGTGATTTTGGAGGTGGAGGGAGAATTGGAGTATAGTAGTGTATGGGACTGGGGCTGGTGGAGAGAGGAGGTAACTAAAACAGGTTTTTAGAAAGTAGTAAGTACAAGTACTGTCAGTGTGGCTTTAGTGCTTACTGAGTTTGTAACTACTAGTAACTACTATGCGGATTATTATTCTTTTCCTGAAAACATCTAGCCACAACAAAGTTGAATCTTCTATGAATAATGGCTGTGCAACCGTTACTGTTTTGTCAGATTATGTCGAAATTTTAATTTGGTTTAGAATAAGCCCATCTTGGGCAACTTCAAGGACTTAAAGCAGTAGTACTAGCTTTTAGTGACCGTTAAAGTTTACTGAGTCTGTTACAACTAGTATAGAATCTAGACGGCTGACGTACGGCTTAACTTGCTGATATACAGGCTGTAGCATATTCGAATCAGGTCCAGGACCTCTGTGAAATGTGGCTCATTCTACAAAAGCGTTTTTGGAATCTCGTAACAGTACTACTATATGGAGACTCACTCAACATTTTTGTCTAGTGACACTGTGGTACTGAGTACCAAGCTGTAAAGTATAATCAGTCTAACCTGGACCTGGACCAGTGAAATACTAATTGATATCACGAGTCGGACCTGCTGCCTGAGGCTGACGGCGGCCCACAACCTGGTGGAGTATGATATTACTAGTGATGCCCCAGTCCCGGATGTCCTCATCCGATCTAGCACCGGCAGTGGTTGTGAGTTGTTTTCTTGACATTGCGAGACAGTACTCGAGTCACTTGAGAAGGGTTTCGTTCTGCAACTAGTACCATGATCATCGTAACGGTAATATATTAGTTCCAGGACCAACGCAGTCTAACAATCGACGTCGTATCGCATTTCGAATCTTGAACTTCTGAATCTGTGAGTCTCAGTATCGTGTTTAAAACTTTCTTCCCGCGATCATGACCACTGTTACTCTCGACAACCGTCCCCCCTCCAACCCCAACCTGAATCCGGAGAACTTTCGTCTCCGCCTGCTAAATCCAGATACTGATCGACTTGAATTTTTGAGGATACTCAGGGGCTTCAGACCGCTCACATTGGGGTCGATAAAGGAGGGGAAGGAGGGGGAAGGCTTAGCTTAGAGTGGTGGTAGTAGTCCGACTGCCACAGTGCCTGAGACTCCTCTTCCACCATCCCCCTCATAGTCTACGATGGCTTCAGATGATCCCAACACCCTCTCTTCTCCGCGCTTCAAGGAGCTTTACAGATAGATGACCGAAAAGGAATCCAGCCTGATCTTCGTGTACGAGGAGCAGGTCTCAGACTCTAACAATATTAATCCTTAGTAGGACTCCGACTACCGTATGGTCGGCTCCACCAAGGTCCAGTTCGAGAAGAAGTTCTTTTTCGAGCAGAGTTCGGTCGCCAAGATCGAGGATGTCGTCGTAGACAGCCGGAGAAGAAATCATAAGATCGGCCAAAACATGATCAAGGAGGTGGTTAGCTGGATAAGGAGAGAGGCCACTACCCAAGGGGGGAGTTTGGTCGATAAGAAACTGTACAAGGTGATCGTGATGTGCGGAGAGGATTTGCAGTGCTTTTATAATAGGAATGGGTTTGAAACGAGAAACGTGGCGATGAGTCAGCTGATATGAGACTTCTGAAGTAGTAGGGGAATGGAGAGGGAGGTGCTTTGAGATTTTAATATAGGGTGCTTAGTGCTCACTGAGTCTGCGCAACACATTAGTGCCCTAGTAAGTGAAACTGAATCACGCTGATGACACAATTGTTTATCTTGAGAATCGTTACTACTAAGTATGTAGAACGATTAAACAATGACAAAGAGCAGCAGCTCCAGCAGGCAGCTCTAGTTTGTCCGGTGTTGCAAGGACGCCTTCACCTTGTTTGTTTGCAGTTGGAGGCATGAGTTAGAGTTGTACTTGCCCGCGACCAAGCTTGGAGTGTGAGTTCCGAGTTACTATAATTTCAAATTGAAAAACTAAAATATCCGAATCGAAATCCAATTCCAAAAACAGTTAAACAGTTACTACTACTACTACTAGGCTTACTAGGCTCGAGTCCCCTGATAATGATTCCCTTGAAGTTCGTTTCCAAATTCCCCATAATGCATTGATACTAGTAGTTACATAGTGACTATGTCTTCCTCCTCCGCCCCTGCCGTAGCCGGACCAACAGTGTGGTCATTGGAAAATCCAGAACCAACCTCTAGTACTCCTGATTCCGGTCCCGGGCCTGGTAATAGTGGTGCTGGCCCTGGGAATGGTAATATAAATCAGAACCATGTCAATGATGATGGCAATGCTAACAGAAGTAGGGCTGACAGTGATCCCGTGTAGTACGCTTAGTAGTAATAATAGCCTATTACTAAGGCTAAATAGACTCAGCACTGCCACGTATACTAGTAATCGGGTGACCGAGAGGTAAATTCGTCTCAGTCTGGCCCCTTTACACTTTCAGAACTACTGCCTGAACCAACCAATTAATTCAGAGCTTTCCAGGAGGCAAACAGGTACTACACGAGCAGTAGATTGAGCACGGAGTATGAGACTCATACAGCTGCTGGACACAGTAGTAGTACTGGTACTAGTAGGGGGAAGACTTAGATAATGATTCAGAAGTCTTCTCCTTCCAACCACCATCATGGTCGTGATGGCGGTCACAACAGGCACCGCCACGGTCGTGCCAAACCAGCCCCTCATCCTCGATCCCACACTCAGAGTCATTCCCAGGGTAGCACTAGTTAGACTGGAGTCACTTCGCCTAGGTCAACCATTAGTGGTGATACTAAGTCTACAGGTACTGCATTTACTGCAAGCGGCTGCGGTGTAACATTCCAGAGTTAAATTGATTCTGAAACTTACCGTCAAAACTTCGTCAAGCGCTAGAACAGAGTGTCTGTAGGCTTAGCGCCCCATCATTATGGAACAATCGCCAAGTGTATTAGTAAGTCAGATTCGGAGTTCGAGGGAAGTAGTAATCGGGGTACTGGTTAGTCTAGTAGTGCTACAGCTCCGCTGCCACTTGTACCAGAACCGCTTTGGTTTACAGCCTTAGGATGAGGGTGGTCTTTTCTCTTTAAATGAGCCGATTACTTTGCTTTCTCCCATAATTCAGACAACGGGGCACACAAGGGTGCTTCAACCGTATACAGAGAGCACGTGTCCACGTTGGAAACTGTTTCAACAGCGTCATTAGTATTACCGTGAATGCCGTGACTACCACCGTGACCGAGGGTCATTGAATGCAAACCTAAACTCTCAGTTAAACTCGCCCTTTGTGACGGATGGGAAACAACATAGTTTACTAATGGAGCTCCCTGAGGCTGAGGACCAGGTAACGCACCCGGTCCCGACTGATTACTACCGGTCCGACTCTGAATCGCTTCTGGCAGCCGCACCGTACCTGGACCACTGACACTGTGACTCGGTTTCCTGGTCACCACATAGTTAGTCAGATTCGAGCTCTCGTTCGTCATAGCATCCTGCTAAGGCGAACACGGTCCACTCGGAGTCTTAGGGGAGTTTGGAGAGTTAATTATCCCACAACTACCTGGGCTACGGTCTTCGCTGACATTGTGACTTCTAAGACTATCTGATTAAACTGTACTATGCTGACTTCTAGACTGGTGAAACTGTTGACCTGCTCCTTGACCTTGACCTTGACTCGGACTAACGCTGTAGCTCCTGTCAGTGTCCTGCACAGCACCGAGATTTTCGTGCACATTCACGTTCATGAAGGTATCGTCACCGTTGGTCTGTGCCATACTCTGCGGTTCCACCACACTCCCATCCCGTTGTCGCTCGACCAAACCAAACTCTTCCCTTTGTTACCGCGTTAGCATACTCGTGAACTCTCTCGTGTTTCTCACATTTAGGGATACTGTGGTGGGATTGGACTCGACTGAGTTGGAATTATTATTGTTCTGGTTTTGCTGGTTACTTTCTGGCGGGTAAACCAAAACAGTAGCTGGGTCTGAGGGTTCCGGGTGACAGTTCGCAATCGCCGTTGGCTCAGGTGATCTCATGGTTGGAAAATCCGTACCATCAGTTGAAGCAGTCACTGGGAAAGGCTGCTACACAGACTAAGTCTACAAAGCAGTTCCTAGCCCTGCGGGCGAATTATGCCCTGGTACACATCCATGAGGCCCACTGGGCACTATAGTCGCAATCACTGGACTCAAACTCAGGCTGCTACTATTTAGGCTGTTGTTGTGGCCGTTAAAGGTCTCCAAATTCGTAGGAGATAGTCTGTGACGGCCGCCCTTAGGGGGTGGAACCAGAGAGGAATTGGCACAGGTTTAAGTTAGTAGACTGGGCGAGGATCGGTGGGTAGCCGTAGCGGTTAGTAAAGAACCTGAGGTAGGCTGATTCTGATGATTTTGAGTCTGAGGATCAGATCCACCGCTATTAGATAGTTTGAATTTCCCGGTAATCGTCCTTGGTTGATTTGGATCCTAAGAGCCGCTAGTTCCTGAACTGCTATTGTTAGTGACTTATTGCTGTTCCTAACCGTTACCCCCCTACTAATTCTACTACTGTTACATATTCTACAACGCCCTCACATGCGCGTCAATATGGTACTAAACCACCGCACTCGCGCTACTCAAGGTGCTTCCATCTAGCTTGGGAGTTGGTATTCCCCCCTCTCCTCCGTCTTCGTCTTAGACTTCCTGTTCTCTCAACAGTACCTCTTTCTCCCGTCTCTCTACGGCCGCTTCTTTTTCTTGTAGGGATTTCTCCTTTTCAAGCAGGGTCTTGAGGAGGACATGGAGGTCTTGGAGAGAAGGAACTGAGGGTTCAGGTGGAGCAGAAGCAGGTTGTGGGACGGGTCCTGGCAGTGGTTGCTGAACGGTTGGTGCAACTATATTAACTAAATTCTGCGCCGCTGTCACTGTTCCTTCGGTAACTGTACCATCGGCAGACGGAATCGGTGGTGCTACAAGAAATTTCTCATCCGAATCGTTAGCGGAACCAACCAAATTTGAATCCTGAACCCCGCCCGGTCCTGGAGTACACACCTGAGACGGAGAAGAAGCAGGGGCTTGGGCACCCGGAGACGGCCCTGCCATCTAGATAGTACTAACAGGTCCACCTGGTCCTGGAGCCGGCGCGGCAAAAAATAGATTCTACTGTCTTAGATTTCCTTTTCCTGGAGGCGCGAAAAACGAGGGGGTCAGTCCATTTAACAAACTGGAGGAGCGCAAATATGGGCCGACTCCGACACCACTACCAATGAGGGGGGGAGCATCATGGCCATGAATATTTTGATTAGTATGACGATGAGGAGTCGTTGCATTCAGAAGGTTGCCGCTGAACGCGCTGCTTTGCGTAGTACTAGTATGTGCCATTGGATTTACTCCCGCCGGCACTGAGAAACTAGCTCCTACGGTACCTACTCCACTAGTATTTCCGTTCTTGCCAGATTTCGTACTACTTCCCCCATTGCTATTTGAGTTCAAGCTCACTCGATTCAAAAACCCACTAGAAATCACCCCCATTGTCTGACTGAAGTTGTTGATCTTGAACAAACCTGAACTTTGATCTTGAGTCTGACCACCACCTACTACTCCGGTAGTACCGTAACCACCAGCCTGATTCTGCAGATTCCCCAGGTTTTGAACCGACGCCTCCTCCATCGGCGTAAGCAGACTCTATCCTATACCTGGAGACGGTGGAATCGGTCCAGGACCAGGTAGCCGGAAAGTCGCGGATTTTAGGGGGGATTGGGAATGTGAGTTCGGCGTATTCACGGGAGGACGGAGATTGGGGGTTTGCATGGAGGTATTCCCTACTAGATCGGGGGTGGACCTGGTACTATTCAGGTTTGGAGTGGTATTCTGCCCTAGGCCCGGCGTAGTGTTCAACACGGGAGTGTTATGCACGTTGTTAGGATCGTGCTTCCTTTGGCTCAGAGTCATCAGGTTCGGCCCCGGATTCGTGCTAGATCGATCGTAATAGTTAGGCGTGAAAGCCGAGGCATCCGAACCCGATGGTCCATGAGCTCCCTTCTTGATTTTCCCTGACGCTAACAGCCTCTGATTGTTCTCGCGCACCAGCTTGATTCGCTCGGAGAGAGATAAGCCTTAGCCTGGGCCAGTGGGATTCGTAGTAGTACCAGTACTCTGATCAGAAACTTAGTCTTTATTACTAAGTCTTTGATTACCTCTGCTGTCTCTGCTGTAACTGTTTCTATGACTCCTAGTATGACGATCGTAGTACTCATCGCCCTCCTCCTGAGCATCCTCCATCAACATCCCGTTTGAGTCGTGGGAACAGTCTCTCTGCGGCCGCCCGCTATTACTAAGCCTATGCTGTTCTCTGATACTCCTCTCTCGCACGTGCTGGTCATCACTTCTACCGTGATTTTGACAATCTCTAGATTCATGCTCCCGCCCGGGGTGATCATGATGATGACCGGGACCCGATTCGGATTCCCTCTTATGCCCCATACTGCTGTCCCTTTCCTTTCTCTCCCTTTTTCGCCGCTCCTTCGAAGCCGATAGCTACCTCTAAACTTGCTTCAACCTATTTCTCGTCCCCAAATCCAAGTCATTGACATTTTTTTTGTCATTTACTAAATTAGCAGATTCACCGGGCGTCTAACTCTCATTACTCTCAGTGTTCGTGGTCTAAGACTAAACAACCGTTGCTATACCACTGCTGGACCCATAACTGCCATTATGGCTATCCGTCCCGTTCCTTGAGACTTGCGATTACGTGTTTTATTGGGACAGGTTTTGGCTCATGAGGCCGGAGGCAGTAACCGTAGTAGTAAAACTATTTCCATTAAGGGAATTAGACTCGGTACCGTTACGCGAATTTTCTGACGTGAGCGATTTTGCGTTGTTGTTGGCACTGTGATTCTCAACTTGACTAGTATTAGTAAATTGGTCCCTTTGAAATGGAAGAATTTGATCCAATTCGGATTCCCGTCTACTATTATTAGTTGCAACAGTAGCTCTATAGCGGTGACTCTAAGCAATCCCGGATTGGTCTCTTAGAGCTGTGAGTCTATCGGGGTTAGAACTAGAACTCCGGCGATCATGATGATTCGATGCCTTCGTGAGTATTGTGCTAGTCGTTGTCCTCGACTGAGTGCCCGTTGTTACAGTTGCCTCACTCTTAGTGGTGGTGGATTAGGACTGGGTACCGCTCTATGGGGAGTTAATACCGCTATCGTAACTAGTGCCGCAGTTTCCATTGGCATGGATGCCAATGGAGGTATGGGTACTGGTGTTAGAGTGGATTTAAGGCCTTAATCTTGCGGTACTACTGTCCTAAGACTCAGTCTGTCCATGCTCTGAGCGACTGAGAGAACTGCTGGGTCCCGTGGAAGGTATGCCCGGGTCCCGGTCCCCCAAACCCATCACTTCGTAACTAGTGTGATTCACGGTCAGCTGACACTGTTTAGACAGTTTACTAAAAGCTTTTTCGTCATCTCTAGCTTTCTCCTTCGACTTGCTGCGGCCGGAGAAAAGGTTTTAGTACTAGAGTGTTTCTTTTCTTAGAGATTCCTTAGGCTTGCTATCCACCCGAATGTCCTAATGACCAAACGGCCCGCCATAACTACCAAAATTCCGAGTCACAGTGGCCATACTATCCGACGTGTACAGATTCCCCCCGGGGCCGACTTAGAGGTGGCTGTTACTAGTACTTGTACCCTAAATTGAACCCTTTGAGCCCTTCCTACCAATACTGAGTCTACTCTTACTCTCACCAAGACCCTCCGCAAGACACGGAGCTGTAGCACTACTAGACTAACCAGTACCCCGATTACTACTTCCCTCGAACTCCGAATCTGACTTACTAATACACTTGGCGATTGTTCCATAATGATGGGGCGCTAAGCCTACAGACACTCTGTTCTAGCGCTTGACGAAGTTTTGACGGTAAGTTTCAGAATCAATTTAACTCTGGAATGTTACACCGCAGCCGCTTGCAGTAAATGCAGTACCTGTAGACTTAGTATCACCACTAATGGTTGACCTAGGCGAAGTGACTCCAGTCTAACTAGTGCTACCCTGGGAATGACTCTGAGTGTGGGATCGAGGATGAGGGGCTGGTTTGGCACGACCGTGGCGGTGCCTGTTGTGACCGCCATCACGACCATGATGGTGGTTGGAAGGAGAAGACTTCTGAATCATTATCTAAGTCTTCCCCCTACTAGTACCAGTACTACTACTGTGTCCAGCAGCTGTATGAGTCTCATACTCCGTGCTCAATCTACTGCTCGTGTAGTACCTGTTTGCCTCCTGGAAAGCTCTGAATTAATTGGTTGGTTCAGGCAGTAGTTCTGAAAGTGTAAAGGGGCCAGACTGAGACGAATTTACCTCTCGGTCACCCGATTACTAGTATACGTGGCAGTGCTGAGTCTATTTAGCCTTAGTAATAGGCTATTATTACTACTAAGCGTACTACACGGGATCACTGTCAGCCCTACTTCTGTTAGCATTGCCATCATCATTGACATGGTTCTGATTTATATTACCATTCCCAGGGCCAGCACCACTATTACCAGGCCCGGGACCGGAATCAGGAGTACTAGAGGTTGGTTCTGGATTTTCCAATGACCACACTGTTGGTCCGGCTACGGCAGGGGCGGAGGAGGAAGACATAGTCACTATGTAACTACTAGTATCAATGCATTATGGGGAATTTGGAAACGAACTTCAAGGGAATCATTATCAGGGGACTCGAGCCTAGTAAGCCTAGTAGTAGTAGTAGTAACTGTTTAACTGTTTTTGGAATTGGATTTCGATTCGGATATTTTAGTTTTTCAATTTGAAATTATAGTAACTCGGAACTCACACTCCAAGCTTGGTCGCGGGCAAGTACAACTCTAACTCATGCCTCCAACTGCAAACAAACAAGGTGAAGGCGTCCTTGCAACACCGGACAAACTAGAGCTGCCTGCTGGAGCTGCTGCTCTTTGTCATTGTTTAATCGTTCTACATACTTAGTAGTAACGATTCTCAAGATAAACAATTGTGTCATCAGCGTGATTCAGTTTCACTTACTAGGGCACTAATGTGTTGCGCAGACTCAGTGAGCACTAAGCACCCTATATTAAAATCTCAAAGCACCTCCCTCTCCATTCCCCTACTACTTCAGAAGTCTCATATCAGCTGACTCATCGCCACGTTTCTCGTTTCAAACCCATTCCTATTATAAAAGCACTGCAAATCCTCTCCGCACATCACGATCACCTTGTACAGTTTCTTATCGACCAAACTCCCCCCTTGGGTAGTGGCCTCTCTCCTTATCCAGCTAACCACCTCCTTGATCATGTTTTGGCCGATCTTATGATTTCTTCTCCGGCTGTCTACGACGACATCCTCGATCTTGGCGACCGAACTCTGCTCGAAAAAGAACTTCTTCTCGAACTGGACCTTGGTGGAGCCGACCATACGGTAGTCGGAGTCCTACTAAGGATTAATATTGTTAGAGTCTGAGACCTGCTCCTCGTACACGAAGATCAGGCTGGATTCCTTTTCGGTCATCTATCTGTAAAGCTCCTTGAAGCGCGGAGAAGAGAGGGTGTTGGGATCATCTGAAGCCATCGTAGACTATGAGGGGGATGGTGGAAGAGGAGTCTCAGGCACTGTGGCAGTCGGACTACTACCACCACTCTAAGCTAAGCCTTCCCCCTCCTTCCCCTCCTTTATCGACCCCAATGTGAGCGGTCTGAAGCCCCTGAGTATCCTCAAAAATTCAAGTCGATCAGTATCTGGATTTAGCAGGCGGAGACGAAAGTTCTCCGGATTCAGGTTGGGGTTGGAGGGGGGACGGTTGTCGAGAGTAACAGTGGTCATGATCGCGGGAAGAAAGTTTTAAACACGATACTGAGACTCACAGATTCAGAAGTTCAAGATTCGAAATGCGATACGACGTCGATTGTTAGACTGCGTTGGTCCTGGAACTAATATATTACCGTTACGATGATCATGGTACTAGTTGCAGAACGAAACCCTTCTCAAGTGACTCGAGTACTGTCTCGCAATGTCAAGAAAACAACTCACAACCACTGCCGGTGCTAGATCGGATGAGGACATCCGGGACTGGGGCATCACTAGTAATATCATACTCCACCAGGTTGTGGGCCGCCGTCAGCCTCAGGCAGCAGGTCCGACTCGTGATATCAATTAGTATTTCACTGGTCCAGGTCCAGGTTAGACTGATTATACTTTACAGCTTGGTACTCAGTACCACAGTGTCACTAGACAAAAATGTTGAGTGAGTCTCCATATAGTAGTACTGTTACGAGATTCCAAAAACGCTTTTGTAGAATGAGCCACATTTCACAGAGGTCCTGGACCTGATTCGAATATGCTACAGCCTGTATATCAGCAAGTTAAGCCGTACGTCAGCCGTCTAGATTCTATACTAGTTGTAACAGACTCAGTAAACTTTAACGGTCACTAAAAGCTAGTACTACTGCTTTAAGTCCTTGAAGTTGCCCAAGATGGGCTTATTCTAAACCAAATTAAAATTTCGACATAATCTGACAAAACAGTAACGGTTGCACAGCCATTATTCATAGAAGATTCAACTTTGTTGTGGCTAGATGTTTTCAGGAAAAGAATAATAATCCGCATAGTAGTTACTAGTAGTTACAAACTCAGTAAGCACTAAAGCCACACTGACAGTACTTGTACTTACTACTTTCTAAAAACCTGTTTTAGTTACCTCCTCTCTCCACCAGCCCCAGTCCCATACACTACTATACTCCAATTCTCCCTCCACCTCCAAAATCACCCAAACCTCCTTTCCCCACCACTGCCAGTTCCATACTCCCCCTCCATTTTGCGCTCAAGCTCTTTGATGTAATTCTGATTCCCCACCGCCGTATCGCCCAGCCCGTCGTCCTCCTCCTCCATACCAGGAAAAACATCGGAGACATACTAGGCTTAGGCTTAGCCGTAAACATTCGGCTCTGCTACGTTGGTGGCTACTTAGGTGGTAGTAATTACTTAGCCGGGAGAGCGAGTTGAATTAGGGGAAACTTTGTCTAAGTTCTGGGAAGACCTACCAGCAGATTTCCGGGAAAGAGGACTGCCGTATCTGGTAACAAGGGGTTTAGAGGACGAAGAGGATTTACTAGGTCCAGGTCCCAATGTTCCCATAGCTGCTTCCCTTTCGTGCTTTGGGGAATTTCCCAACCCAACCGCATTCCCGCCACTCGAGATGATCTCATTGGTTTTCTCGAAAGTAACGCCCCCAGCCAACCCCACATTCGTACTTGCTACATTCGCGACCTCCAGGAACCCCGACCCCGCTATGGTTGTGGGGGCGAAGAGGACATTGGTCCCCAACCGATCGGTGTTCACGTTCGCTACACCCAGCTCAGCGTGTTTCCTAGTATTAGTATTGAGATCGGTATGCTGATTCAGGTTGGTTAGATTGGAGGCTGAGACCACCTGAGAATGATGACCAGTGGGTGTACCCCCCGCTAACCCTAATCCAGCTGCTGTCGCAGGATTCATCACCGACGGACTCGAGCTCAGTCTCCTCCCTTACCCACTAAGTCCCCCCTACCCCACAATCTCGTTCCCCGCCGTTTCCCGTTCAGCTCCAATCACGTTTCCCAGTTTATCCTTCTACTTCACGTTCTCCAGCCCCTCCCCAGCCATTTCCCCCGCAGGGCCTGAGCGTCGAGCAGCTCAAGTTCAACGATCGGGCATGGCAAGGCTCCGGCCCAGGTCCTCCACGAAAAGTACCCCTGTCAACTCCAAGACTAGTAACTTAGCACTAGTAACTGTATAAGAGGAGACTAGGAATTATCTGATTACTAAGATAATTCCGATTCTCGGACTCCCCTTATGGTACTTAGACTAGTGCTAAGCTTAACCTTCTGAAACTTTCGCTCCTCCTGAACCTACTTACGGTTCTCTCAAACTCCTCTCTGAGTCAGATCGGAATCCTTGTCCACGCCACTAGCAGTACTACTACCAGCAGCGCCTAAAACTCCACTGCTCTCCCTCTCAAGCGCCAAGATCCCGGCGGCTCCGACGCGCTCGCAGCTATAGTCACCCTCACCATCATTCTGGCGTTCGTCTGTCTCTTTATCGGCCGCACCCTCCACACCGAAAAGAAGTACA
>JACKZZ010021019.1_pt1 | contig 13442 bp, 9 predicted proteins | sample 8027871 | NCBI WGS metagenome assembly JACKZZ01 (sample SAMN15724774, study PRJNA655200) | protist metagenome | isolation source: fluorescence activated cell sorting (FACS) single amplified genomes of... | place: USA: West Boothbay Harbor, Gulf of Maine | collected 2000-07-19
TCTGCGGTCAGTGTTCAACTTAGAAAATCCACTACCCCACCACATACACCTTCAAGACAATTTACCAACACACACGTTCAAAATAAGAAACATTTTACCAAATGTAAGAAATGTCTTCAATGGTCAGCATACAATCTGAGAGCGACCCAAGAATTTGTTATAACCTTGTCGTAAATAATGGAATACCAATATCCTGTACGTGCAAAGCATACTTATATTCGACTAAAAAGTTGTGCAAACATATGGAGGAGTATAGCCGACACCGCGCGTCACAGTCAACCGGTACTCGTGGCTCGGAAGTGCTTCAAGAACCTGCTACCATAGATAAGTGTTTTACCCAGAGAATGAATAACATGGAGCAACAAACATTTAGATTACAACAATCTTGTGAACACATTATACAGAAGCTAGCTTCACTAGATCACCACTTCACACAGAGTATAGGGCTTATCAGAAAAAGGCTGACTTTGCACGATCAATATTTGGAGCAAAATCATATCTTTTTCAATTTATTAGAAGAAAACGTTAAGTTGAAGTACGAAATACAACGACTAGAGACTCTTATGGGAGACAAACCGCTATAAAAGACTTCGCTACTGAACAGCATAAGCATTTTTTTGTGAAACGAGTGGATGCTTAGCGTGTTCGCGTTTTTGTATCTGTTGCTAGAGCGGTAGGTGAGCTTAATGTCAGTGCGTTCAAGCATCAGCTCTAGCTCTAGAATAGATGGAAATTTTGGTGTGTTGGTGTTGATGACACCCACTTTTTTAAAGGCACACGCCGTTTTCTTTCCCTTTGAATCTTTATATGTCAGTTTGCGAAAAATGGCTAGAGCGCGATGCTCGTTTTATTTTTGGCATCCCACACAAACGTGCGCTGACTTAGGAGTTTCTTCTGATACGCGTGAAGTAATTGCCTTAAAATGGTGAGGTTTGCTTTGTCACCGGATGCGCCTGACACCAGCTTTTTTGTATACGCTTTTGGATATAATTTTAATATCTCGTCCTTCAGCTGTCTGATGGTTTTGGTGGAGTTCCCACATTGCTTCCTTGTGATAACAGTGGTCGAATCGTTGGCATTTTGAAAGGCAAAACTTTGGCATAGGGTATTTAGTATGCGTTCGTGCTGCTTTGTAATTTTCATCGTTTAGTATGTCAGGAGCACACATTTATACGTAGATTTCCTATAAACGTTTGTTTGTGTGTCGTTATTGTCAACAACATCTACTCTCTATCGATAAATCGATAATATAAATAATAATATGATTTGTTGTCTCTGTATAATAATACTATCATTATTAATTTATGTTAATAAATTGTTTTTCGATGATTTCCGGGAGCACTTATAGCAGGATCATACCATTCTGCCACAAATTTAATTTTATCACACAATCACACAAACAATTCTTATATTATTTATGATCATTATATTTATTGTTTTAAAAAAGTGGGGAATTTTGTGATTTTTCGCGGAGTCCCGTATTTAATTATACAATACATGTATATATTACCTGGTAGTGCAATAGTCGTAAAATAAAGAGATGATAATAATGTGATGAATGATAAATAATAATAATAATAATATAATAAATAATAATTATAAATAATTAATACGAACTGATTGTGTGTTATAAAATAAAGCGAGTATAACACAAACCGCTTTAGAAAAGTTAGCATAACTATTATGTATATGGAAGCAAACCGTAAATAAAATTATTGCTAATTATATAAATGGAACCAACTACAGCGAAGTTGCGACATGAACAAGATAGACAAACAAACGTACAACATAAAAAGAAATGATTAACTCCTATATTTTTTTTGGAATGATACTGTTAGTGATCTGCGATCACAATTTATTATATATTCCAACTGCAAAGATTTTTGTTTTTTTATACTTGTTGTTTCGTACTTTGTATACTTATATAAAAAGATACAGGGTGAAAATCATTGCAAATGCCTAATTGAATGAGGATTGGCTGCGAGTATAAAACACGTATTCCATTACGTGCAATTGGACTTCAGAGGATCAACGAAGGGAAAGATGAAAGTTTTAGTGACAAAGTGAAGCGGTGAGGGAGCTAGCAGCGTGTTGTTGCTTTGCACGCCACACACCCTTCGCCTCATCCAGTACGCCTCTCAATCGATCATGTTGGTGTTTAACACCCCGGTGTAAAACACCCGTGGCTTCAAACTCTTCTAAAATAACTAATGTCTGGTAAAACTTTTTAATCGCGATTGACTGTGCCTGCTGTTCCATCAATGTTAGGTTTCGCATGTCGTGGCACCGTGCTTTTAAACTACCACTCTCCCCATTGTGTGCCACTAGTTGGTTAAACGGTTCTCCAGGCGGTATATGTGGGTGCGATGCTAGTCTCTGGGCGAGGTAGGCGTCGAAAGTGCGGTTCAACCCAGCAAACTCCTTTAGTTCGTCTTTATATACTTTGTAGTGTTGACGGACGATCTTTTTGCTAATGTGCGCATCACGCGTTAGCATTTGTTTTTCTTTCTCGCTCAAAAACTCGAAAAAGTCTCGATTTACCGTTTGAATCTTTAAATAGTCAATGGCATCGATGGTTATCTCTGTGTTAAAGTGGCGTCCAACGGCTTTGAACGAAAGCTCACACCCTCTGGTTAGTTTCAGGTGAGTTGGTATATCTTGTAGCCCACTCAAATAGTCGTGATAGATCGCGTTTACTTTTGCCATCGAGGCATCTTTCGTTTGGTTCGTTTTGCCGTAGGTGCCAGGGACAAAATAACTGGTATGGGGATGAGAACCGTTTTGCATCGCCTTCAAACCTATTTTGGATCCATTCACCACTACTGATCTTGTCGTTAGGATGTTTAGATCGGTTCGAGTTAATCCCGACCGATAGCGTTCTTTCAGAGGTATATAATCTTCCACTTCAGCGTAGGTCTCGAAGGCGTGATCGATCTGGATGTAATATGACGTTCCTGTCTCCCACTTCGGAGACACCATTGGGAGAACATGGTATTTGAACGCATACCATTTGTTTTTTTGGATGTAGCTCGAGATATAATTCCTCTTCTCGGTGCTCGTCGCCGTAACCGTTTGATTCGTCAGGGACTCGTAGGCACGGTGGATCAACGGGAGGTACTTCCGAAGCAAAGGATACGCATCTAGTTCAGGTCCTTGAATGTCCAAATCGCATTCGTAGCCGGTTTTTGGTGAAATTTTAAAAACTCGGTAGCCAGAATGCATGACGATAAACCAGATGCCATGCATCAACGATTCCCTGTCCGTTCCCTTTCTACTTAAGTTCAAACGGTTGTTAAAGTCTTTCTCCGAGATGATATTGATCAGAGTGGTCATGATGGGCCTTATATTGAACCACATCGATAACAACGGGACGCTAAATACCTGGATGAAAGACGCTAGCTGTTTGCTATCCTTCTGGATTGTGTCGCAGTAGGTGTCTAGTATATTGATGACGTTCAACCCATAGTCTCCAACCAACTGTACTTTTTTTTCAGTCTTCATGTACGGTGCATTCATCTTCTGGGTGACTATTGCGCATATGTATGCATGGATGTAAGTTTTACCATCTCTTGTGAGTAAATAATGTGCCAGCTCTTTAAGGTTTGTGGCTAGATGCCTGAAAGGTATGAGCGCGTTGTACGTCTTGGTGCTTAACACCTGGGTGTGAAACGAGTGGATGCTTAGCACCTTGGCGTTTTCGTATCTGTTGCTAGAGCGGTAGGTGAGCTTAATATCAGTGCGTTCTTCAAGCATCAGCTCTAGCTCTCGAATGGTTGGGAATGGCAGTTGAGTAGTGTTGATGACACCCACTTTTTTAAAGGCACACGCCGTTTTCTTTCCCTTTGGATCTTTATACACCAGTTTGCGAAAGATAGCTGCTGCATTGGCGATGAACGACAGTACGTTCGCATCGTCTGGGATTTTATACATCAGTGCGAGACTCTTCAATGCCGCCTCGAGCGTCTTCAACCGATCACTAATGGCTTTGCCATGGATTTCAATCGCGCCAAATGGCCGTGTGCGGTGTACATTTTGCACATTGGTGGTTGCGTGTTGCATCTTTCCAACCACATCCTCCGCTTTTATTTGGTCTGTGAAGACCTTCACCATTTCTTTTGCAGCTGCGAGGTCGGTGACCGGTTGATTGTCCAACGCAACGTTTAACACCTGTCGTAATTTTGGTAGTATCTTTTTCTCCTGGAGTGTTTGAAGGAGCTTCTGTGGAGAGTATAAATGAACTGGCTTGCGTAGGGCGTTCGAGAGGACTTCGTGATAGGTTCCCTTTGTATATTTCCCAATTTGTCGCTTTGCGTGTTTACTAAAGTTGACATCTGTTACCATTTTCTTATGAAAGGTGAGCTGATTGTTTGTCTTCAACGTAACGATTGTCTTGACCATGTTTCTTTTTTGTTTTCTTTTAGGTGTTTGCGGGTGTTTGGAGCATTTGTTTTTAATATGAGAGGTGTAAGGTATATATAGTGGTAGATCTAGAGGTAGATTGCATACAGAAAAGGCCCCCTAGGGAGCAAATTATGATAGTTTAAATCACGCACTAGAAAAAGTCACGCACAGGAGGTTCATGATAATTTTGAGAGCACTATTTGATATGCATTTAACTGCATCAGGCGGTCTTTGCAGCGGGTATTGTCACTTAACTGGTGATCTAGCAGGCGCTTATCGAGTCTCAGTAAGCATATAACCATCTGAATATCTTCATCGTCGAGTGCAGTTTCAAGTAAATCTTTCATGGTCGTTTTTATTTAGAAAAGGATGGATATATATAGTCGCTTTTCACACCAAAATTTTATACGTGTAGAGCGCGATGCTCTTTTTGTTCTTGGCATCCCATGCAAACTCGCGATGACTTAAAAGCTTCTTCTGGTGGGCATGGAGTATCTGTCGTAGAATGGTGAGGTTTGCTTTGTCACCTACAGCGCCCGACACCAGCTTCTTTGTGTATGCTTTTGGATATAATGATACTATCTCGTCCTTCAACTGCTTGATGGTTTTGGTGGAGTTCCCGCATTCTTTTCTGGTAATAATAGTGGTGGAATCGTTGGCATTTTTGAATTGAAAACTTTGGCATAGCAGGTCCAATATGCGTTCATGCTGCTTTGTAATTTTCATTTTTTAGTATGACACGGGCACACATTTATACGTAGATTTCCTATAAACGTTTGTTTGTGTGTCGTAAAGATATGAGCCTCAACCTGGATAAACCGCACGAGATTTGTCAATTATGTAAGCACACAGAGCAGGAGTACCTCACCAACTTGTTTGAAAGCCTGTACGGATCTCCTAACGTTTACCACAACATGTTCAGCGTTTTTTCAGAGCGTCAAAAGCTCCTGGAACGGCATCGAATGCCCTTTTTAACGATTGAATTTTCTGCATTCAAACATCACTTCGAACATCATGTATCTTCGTTAAGAAAAGTGCTGCATGACGATATAGATAAAGTAAAGCGCATGAAAGAAGGCTTGATGAATAAAATGAAGAAGAAGTGCTTGACGGCGACCGAAGTGAATACATTCATTAAACTTTCTACGCATCACGTGCACTTGACAGCCAAAATAAAGAGCGTGCCGGTAGCAAAAGTAGAACCATTCAAACCTTACGCTTTTGATTAAAGGACACTATAAGGGAGTCTGTTGGAGCTTACATATGAATGAAATTAAGCGTCTGATACAGGGTGATGAGAAACTGGTGTTATCAAAGGAGGCGCTGGATTTGCTGGTGTCGTATAATGATGTTACATTCAATGGTGTTAAGTATAAGAGCTGTGAGTTGCTTCAGAAGCATTGTTGCCCCTCGTGCTCTAGCTCACTTATTGAAAACCACGCGTTGCACCTTCAATTAAAGGAGGGAGCAAAGCCGCCGTTGAACGTGGTGCTGCGGGAATTTTTCGGGACTCACTATGAGCGTACAACAAAGCCGGAATACAGTCGTACAAAGCTCTTTCACGAAGTAGCGTCTTATCTCAAGGATACTTACCACCTACAGCTCTTAACACCCTCTGATGCTAGGTATAAGTGGTTTTTAAAGAATGTGGTGAAGGATACCAGTAAGAATTACAAAAAGTTGAAGATCAGACTAAAATAACTATATACTGCACATAAGTTTGTAGATAGAAGAAAAATGCCGAAAATCTATCAAGACGGACACGGTACATATCACCGTTATCGCCCAGGGATGAGAATCCCAGATTATGTGATATTGTTGGAAGATGGAACTCGCACGGTTTATTACAAATATGATAAACATGGAGTGCCAAAGGTCGTTCCAAAACATTTGGTGCATCCAAAGGTATTTGCAAAACTGGTTGGGGAGACATAAGGTAATTAGCGTTTTTGATGGTGATGGCTGCTGGTGTTCGCCAAATCGTTTTAATCTGTTTTTTATTGCATGTGAAGTTTTGTAGCGGATTTGTGGGTAGAGAGTGTTTTATATAATTTATGTTTGATATAATTGGTGTTAGGTATAATGATAGTGTAGTTGGTCGTTTAATTATAACATACTGTATAATTTATTTTTAAATGCTATGGTTTACTAATCTCCTACTTTTATTTTATGTTTTACCCGGTCTCTTGGTTTTATTACTCTCTTAATCTTATTCTCGTTTTACCCCACGTTGCTGGTGTACTCCGTCTCTTGTAAGCAGGTGGGAAATAGGTGGGGCTCTGGTTTTTTGTTGTGTTGCCTGCGAAAGATGGCCCGGTCAGGATTCTAACTTTTGTTATCGTAGTTTCATGGCGTCTAGACCAGTGAAGTTGAGTTCGTTTTTTTCTTTAAATGATTTGATAATACCATTCTGCTTCTGTTTTTTTTCTTACTTTATTCCATGTTTGCCTTTTTTGACCTACCAAACGGTGGTTGGTGAATCTTATTAGCTGTCTTAAGGCACAAATAACTTCTTTTCCTGAATGCAAACCATTCCGGATGCGAATCGTGTAGTCCTTAGGAATGCATTTTAAAATACTAGGTTTTAATTTTTCTAAAGCATGAATCCGCTCGGCTGCTTGATGACGCGTGATATATGTGTTGCGGTCGTTCAAACCAGTGAAGTTGAAATGACGTACCACTGTTTCGATTACGGTGTGTTGTTCTGGCTTCATATGTATTTAAAAATATAGTCATATTTATACCTTTTTTTTTTATCTCAATCCTAAATGTTGTATTTGAAATACCTAAATACCTAAATTACCTAGCTTTTTGTAAACTTTTTAAAAATTTTAAAAAAATATATTTATTATTTTTTTTTTTTATAAAATAAAATTACAAAACAAAAAAAAGTTTGGGAGAGAGGGAGGAATTTAGGTATTTAGGTATTTTAGCATTCAACAAAACATACTTAGATATATATATATATATATTACGACAAACCTTTAACTTCTTAAATCTAGTATTTTTTTAATTATTGACTCGCTTCACTTTCGTAAACCAGCCCTTAACTCTCTTTCCTCCAATTGTGCGAACTTTCTGGCTTTCATATCCAATACCCTTACTTTTAAACTTCTGCAAAACGGTACCAAACTTTTTCTGCCACGGAGGAAGAGTCGTGTCTTGTTCCATCCAGTTCATAACAGCTTTCTTTGATACCATATCCCCAGGATCTCTTGTTGGTAAAAATACATCAAATACTTCACTGAATTGGTCCCTATCTTCAATGTTACGCTTAAATGCATCACGACATTGTTGAGGGATCGTCAAGCCATAATTACAATACTTAAGAGCATGTGGGAGCAGCAGATGAAAGAATGCCAATTTGTAGGAATCATCTTTAAATTTAAACGCGAATTGCCCCTTATCGTCCTTGTAGCGGTGAATCGATTCATTCTCACTTCCATCATCGACAAACTCGGAGGAAAATAGGGTTTGGATACCGCGCCGGAAGGTGCCTTTTGTACCGCCTTTTATATTCGGATCGTTGTTACTCGCTGCACTCAATTTACAATGCGGTGTAATCATGATTTCTGCTTTCTCATAAATTACTGATATCGGAAAAGGTTTGCCATCAACGAAATTACAAAATCGATCCTCATCAATTAGCTTTTTACCCCATTCATTCATCCAGATCATGCGATAAGCATTGTCAAGCAAACAACCAAAGTTCTTTGCAAAATTTTGGTTGTTATCATCAAATGCTTTATTGCCCATCGGATGAACATATATGGGAAATGCCGAGGTCATTAAATCAAACAGTGAACTTTTAGCATTGGATGCCGTGTAACCAATAAACAGATTGAACTTTTGTTCTTTTGTATACCCCGTAAGGTTATACCCAAGCCAATCCATGGTCCACGTATAACCTTCGTCTGTTGGTTGAATCATCCTAAGTTTTTTCTCTATCTCTTCCATCTTCAATTTTAAATCATCATTTATCTCATGATAATCGTAAGGCAAACACTTCGTGACAAAATCAGTTTTTCTTCTGCTTCTAAATTCACCAGTATGCAAATCAATGCAACCATTTTTAAAATGAAACAACCCACGCTGCGCATCATTCATGTCCATCTTTACAGAAATTTGCAAATAACGTTTGCACTGCATACGAAATTCGTCTACAATTTTATTCTTTCGAGTGTTGCTCTGTAGAGTTAGTAATTCGCATTTGCGTTTGTTTAAATTCGCTTGAAAGTTTTTCATTGCCCTTTCTTTCTGTTTTTCTGCCTTCTCGCAATCCTTCTTGTGTCGTCTGTATTCTGCCTGACGTCGGTGGTATAATTTATGTGCCTTCTCCTTCGCCGATTGTGCCAGTTTTACCTCTGATTTTTTTGACTCAATTTCAGATGTTTGTTTGAGTCTAAAAAGTGCCTTTTCTGCCTTTAATTCTGTCGCATTCTCAGCATCTAATATGTTACGTTCGTATGTTTGACATGCCTCCAACTGTTCCCGTTTTAGATTAGACAATTCTATTTTCAACCGATTGTGAACTTGTTCCTTTTCCATATAAGCTACCTTCGCCTGTTGCAGGTTCGCGTCATCAAACATCGGTATTTCAACCTGCGCTGGTTCTGTATAATCTTCTAATTGAAGAGACATGTAGGTATACAAATCTTCTATTGTATAGTACGCTTGATCTTTTCCGTCACTCCATATATCTCCATTCCAAAAGTATAACCCCCGTCTAGTACATACAAAATTATCACCATACAAGGTCAACATAATTTTTGCATATGCTTCGTCCGTACCAACAAACAAATCATCTGGAACTAAGTCTGGAACCTTTGGTAGTTCAGGAAACTCTTTTTTCTCTCGCTTTGCTAATGAGAATTCCTTTTTGCACCCATAACAGTAGACATGCTGAGATGTTATTTTCAGCATCCGGTTGTTTTCGTGGCTATCAAAAGGGCATTCCCACGCGGAGGAAACCGCTTTTGCACGTTGACCTTCCTCTATGCTAATGACGCTGTCCAGTATGTCATATTCAGAGTACACGCCGACGTCCCATACAAAATCTCCTTTTATCCTGTACTTTGTTTTTTCCTCGGCTGTAAGTGGGCTACCACTAGACGCTCGTTCTCTCTTTCGTTTTGTTTGTGAATTTACATCCACAGGAATTGAACGAGCGTTTGCTGAAACGTAATGGATCGATAACTCGCAAAAAGTCTCAAACGACATCGGTCCATCGTTATATTCCAGGACGCGCTTCGATCCGTCTTTGCAGCACAAGGGGTATCTCCAGGAACCAGGCTGGTAGACCTGCCAATCAATTGGGGTTGTTCCCAGCTTCCAAATAACCTTTGTTTTTCTCCTCCCATTCTTATCCAAGCCTAAGTGGGCATGGGTTTGAATACATTTGGTTTTGAACCATTGCTTCAAATGCCTATGCGACTCAAAAGAAACGTCAGGGATGGTGATATGATACGACACTTTGTATTTACCGTTGGATTCACCGGAACTTGACTGTAATTTCCACGGTTCTGTTATGCCTGCATCATTAAAGTCTTTACGGACCTGACTCAGGAACTTCTCTTCGTCATACTCTTCCTTTGTTGGTTCAGAGGAGTCAATATCAACGTGAAAATTACACGGTATAGATGGATCTCGGTATTCGTAGAAGGAGCACGGCTGGCCCTTGTCGTACTGCGACTTGATCACGTCGTAAATTTTCTCTTTGGTTCCGTATGAGAACAGTTTCGCACGGCCCTTTTTGGAAGGGTTGTCAATTTGGAATCGCACAGCACCATCATCTTTGCTCAAATTTTCCAAATCTTTTTCATAGTAAACGCATGGGAATCCGTGTATTGTTTTCATCTCGATTATTTGTGTAGAAAATATGATGCCTTTATACTCACAGAAAATTGTTTGTGCAGCAGTAATTATTTTATAAAACAACTTTTTTTTTGGTAGTAAGTGCGTAATAATAATAATTAAATAGCAAAATAACACTACCAAATGATTTGTACTTGATCCCGACACCAATTGGCCGTCTCTTTTCATGAAAAATCGACGCTTATATAGTCGATTTTTTTTTCCTTTCACCAATGCTATCTCATGCTAAACAACTTCGCGTCAAATACCAAATATGATAGGTACAAATTACAACGAATCCTACCAAACATTATACTAAGATAAACAAAAGGGCGATAGCATACGATTTCCGGTACATGAAAATACAGGCTTCACTTCATAGTGTTTAGCATAGCCAAAAGAATACACAATTATATACCGAAGTCTGGGTACAGTAAAAATAATTAGCATCGAATCCCACACCCAGGCACCATACATGATAGGTGTTTGACACAAAACACTACACGGAAAGTATACTAAAAAATACCATCAAGCACTACACTAGTACGCCGTGCCAAAATAAATAGGCAGAAACGCAGATCAGCAAAATATTTTTTAATAAGCGTCGTGTAGGTGGTTGTAGGTGTGGTGCTGTGTTGCTGGACACCTATATATAGCACTCTGGAGACCACGCTGCGCTTCCGATGATCAACACCTAAATGTTTGGTGTGATGGTATTAAACACGAAGGTATTAAGTATGATGGTGTTAGCAACCACAGCAGAAAGAAATAGGCAAAATATACTTAAAACTGCCACCGACTACGTGATCTTTAGTACAATCCCTGTCGAACATTTCGCGGCGGCAGAGTGGGGATAGCATGGTGGCACAGAATCATGGCTGTGATTGGAACCGAAAGTACGAGACTTACAACAGGTGGTTGAAGCATATCTTGATGGTTCCAATATACCCGATACACTTGTTACTAATATAAAGAACCATATTGGTACAGATCGGGCAAGTCGTATGGTTGTGTTGAACTAACTTCTTATTACATTTTGTACACCATTGTTGACCACAAATGTTTTTTAAAATAGAAAGTGAATTATTAAAACAAATTGGTCATTCCAAATAAAAAAAATATAGAAAAGTTTAAAACAGTGATGATACTGCCAATTATAATAACAGTGTGTATCCTATACAATGTGGATAAAAAGTATCATAAAACAGATCTACTTATCATATACTATAAATGAATATAGTGCAATATTATATAATAATTATCATAATACTTACCCTGTAAAAAAATACTGGCAATAATTATACGATAATAAATAAAAATGTAAAAGAAATAATAAAAAGACACAATGATAAAAAAAAAATATTATTTGCAACCATTACAAAAAAGTAATATCTTTTTCCAGATTTAATTTCCAGCAAAAGAATGCCGTGTCAAAATTGCAATTGCTTGTATTCCTTCGCACGAATTGAATCCTTGATTTGGGGATAATCAGTTGGATATCGTTAAAGAGTGATTGAAAGTATTTTCTAGCCAATTTAGAAATGGGTAGAATGAGTACAAATGGTTTGTTTAATAATTTCAATCGTTGAAGAATTTCCTTCGCTTTGCTAAACGGAGGATTCGTAACAATCACCTGCCCTTCATCAGAATGGAAGAAATCGATGTTCTTATGAATGACTTGGAAACCTAGAGCTTGTAGATACTCGCCCGAACTACCATCTCCATAAAATGCCTCCCATATGACTTTCTCTTTCGGTAAAAATTTTGCAATCGATTTCCACGCGGACTTTGGTGTCATATAGTCATCTTGTACATGATATGCATTGTGGGTGAAATTCATTTACTACAAAAACATATTTTTCTTTATATATTGTTTTTTAGCCAACTTATAAATTATAAAAATGACAGAATGGTAAATGTTTTACACTTGTTTCTTTTGTTTCAAAGTACGTGAATACTGGTTAGAGGTATTTTTTCAATGATGCTGTGTGTTTATTACCGCCTTCGAATGTATACCAGAATAATCAACTCATATAATCTTAAAGCGCCGCAATTTTGTTTATGACACAAGGGAAATGTAGAATGTGTTTCTATTTGATCCGTTTGCTATAAATGAAACAATATATCGCGACACGTTAAGGAACCTTCTGATCTATTGTTTTCTACAACAACAGCTTGTTGGCAGAAAACACAGTAACTAACAAATCATCTTTAATTGAACTGATTCGAGTCGTTAGACAAGTTAAATTGATCTAACCATAAATATTATGATATCCTGGTGACGGTGGCGGTGCTCTTGGGGTCTTCTTTAATAGTTTTTGATCTTGATCATTGTGCGTGATGCAAAAATACTCTCGTCGGTCGACGTAAGCTATTATATTACCTGTTTAATTTTAATTTTAACTCCTAAAATAAATTCAATCATGTTTTTTTATATAGAATAATATATCCATCTAGCATCAATCCCGAACTGCGTAGGAGGAGTGCCATCGACTCGCTATTCAATGCAAACTATGTAGTTCAAACCAGATATTGAATAATTCGTCTTTGATATACTGTAGCTCTATGTCTCCTCTCGGTTTTATCTTTTGCATCAGATCTAACAACCTTGACGTTGCAGAAGAAAGAATACCAGGAAATTTATATTCAATTGCTTTGTGTTTATGATTTTGCCATATTTTTTGTAGTATTTGTATTGTATTCCCATTTTCTCTTATCCTACTATCATTCAAAACCGCATCATTAAATTGTTGTTTTACAACAGCATTATTCTTATTTCTAAGTACCCAAACATAAAACCTGTTTTCTCGCTTGATCTTACTTATTTCAACTTCTGTATATCCTTTTTTATTATGTTTACGGTGCGTTGGGCGGTCTCCCAACCAGAAAAAATCGTCTATTCGTCTTTTTATTGTTTTTTGCACTCTTATTTTTGTAATTCTTCCCATTTTTTTGTTTTGGGTACTCTTAATAATAAGGCATATTATTTTGTTCTGTGTACTTGTTAGGGCACAAGTTACTGTACTTTGTAAATGAAGATGTTTCTTTTTATAATAATAATAATATTACAGGTATAAATAGCACAATAATAAATAATATTAAAAAAAAATATAATAGTATATTTTATTATTAATTATTAATTATTTACAGGTATATTATACCTGGTATTATATAATATTTTGTTGGCC
>JACKZZ010011123.1_pt1 | contig 13438 bp, 11 predicted proteins | sample 8027871 | NCBI WGS metagenome assembly JACKZZ01 (sample SAMN15724774, study PRJNA655200) | protist metagenome | isolation source: fluorescence activated cell sorting (FACS) single amplified genomes of... | place: USA: West Boothbay Harbor, Gulf of Maine | collected 2000-07-19
GTTGTTTTTTATGTGCTTCTGTTGTTTTCAACGTACTTGTTTTGCTTTTTATTGCTTTTGTTGTTTTTTATGTACTTTTGTTGTTTTTTATGTACTTTTGTTGTTTTTTATGTACTTTTGTTGTTTTTAATATCCTTTATTACTGTTGGTTAACCAATCAATATCGTAGTAAGATCGTAGTAAACTATGAATAATCCTTTATTACTGTTGATTAACGAATCAATATCGTAGTAAGATCGTAGTAATAAGAAACCATTTTAACAACGGGACACATGGGTATGTATAGCTGACTACTGTTGAACAGGTTCGCTTCATTTCGTGATATTTGAGTTTTGTTTTTGTAAAATTACTATATGTTGAAATTTTGAAAGTCTCAGAAACTTTGATCTAAAATTAAAGTCAATAAAAAAGTCCTAGTCTATTATGATACTAGTATATACCGAGTTACAACTCAAAAAAAATTGAGTGTATCGGTCAGTGTTTATGGAAGTTTTGTACAATGATACGAAATATGAAAGAACTTTGTATTCGATTAGCAATTTACTTGATCGTACCGTTAGTAAATTTTAAACTATCTTTACCCTGAGTCAACTGTAACAGTTTGATCTTTGAGCGGAAATTTTGAAAGGTCGTTTGGCTTTATTGTATATATATCGAGTTCAGTATCATCAGTTGCTTATTTACTCGTTTACTATAACAACAAAACTATAACGATACAAAGCCATCATTTTCATTGAACCACTTGAGGTGATGAGATAAGTAGTCTTTCAGTACAATCTGTCATATACACCTAACCCAGAAATCGGTAGGATAAATGTATATCGGTATAAATATGATATATAACGCAAAAAAGACGTTTTCTTTTAAACCCAACTATGTACACAACGCATTACCTCACTATATAGTGTGCTAACATACAACACATATTACTAAGTATCATATCAATATAATACAAATTTGTATTATTAAGAAGAGAGAATACGTACAATAATTTGGGTTAAATATCAGTCGTCCAAAACAATAAAGGTATACACCAACCTATGATAAATGATATAGTATCACCTATATTATTAGATAGACTATCAGCATATTTCTTTCCGCCAGGCCATCCAAACAACCCATTTTTATTTTTTGTAAAATAAGTGTAGATTATATTTATACCAAACACAGTATTTTCAAATATTTCAAATAAAGTATGCACTCCTAATCCAACCCACAATGATAACCCCCAATAAAACGACACTATCCCCATAGACATATGTAATAAACTATACTTATCAAATATAGTTGAACCCATTATATAATATATGAACATTGTTCATTCATCATAGAGAGAATATATATAGAAATTATTATAATACACAATATACATATGTTACTCGATTTGAAACAACTATATAAAAAATACAATATGAGAATATATGGTTTATTACATGTAGGCGCTAATGAATGTGAAGAACTGCCTATGTATAACTCGATTGGTATTCCAAACTCTTCAATATATTGGGTCGAAGCGTTAGACTATAAAATACAAGATTGTATAGATAACAATGACATTTCTCTCAACATATATCAGGCTGTTATTACAGAAAAAGATGGCGATAAAGTTAAGTTTCATATAGCAAATAAACACATGTATTCTTCGTGTCTAAACATTCATTATCTATCAAAACATTATCCAAATGTTAATTATATTGGAGACAAACATCTCCTATCTAAAAGACTTGATACATTAATAACAGAGAGAAATATACCTATAAATTCAATAAACTTCTTAAAAATCAACATTTGTGGCTCAGAATTAAAAGCATTAAAAATCTATGGAAAATCTTTTAATTAAAATAGACTATATATATGCGAGAGTTTATACAGAAGAAGTTTATGAAAATTGCCCGATTATAGATAATATAGATAAATATCTAAAGCAACATTTTTTTAAACGTGTCAAAACAAAAATATGGTGTAATTGTGGTTGGGAAGAAGCATTATATATAAGAACTTTATTTAGTACTCCGTCTATGTTAATTTCTGAATAAAATTATTTATATATAACCTCGTTCAACTCTTTGTCAATACTATTATAATCGCATAGCTGAGGTATAGTAGTAAAAGTTTTAATCATTGGATTAATAACAATCTTACCGTGTTTTGAAACCTTATCACAAAAAGAATGATGCTCACATATTGTATTTCCCCACGAAACCTCATTATATACTTTTGTTTTAAGTACTGCAAATGAACCAAAAGATGATTTTATTTCGAATATTTTATCATAATCAAACAAATATTTTTTGTCTATTTTAATACCAAAAACATTCCTACGATTTATACATCTTTTACACGATTTAAATAAACAAGAATTCTCATTTTCTCGATATGAAATATTATCCATAGAAATTACAGCTAAAGTATCATAATAATGAACTGATTTATTATTATTTATATAATAATGATTACAAATACAAAATGGTGTCGCCATAACTATTTCATTATTAAGAGTATCAATTAGTTGTATTATAGTATCCTGTGTAAATATAACATCCGCATCTAATAATACAACAAAATCACTGTCAAGTGTTCTATGAAAATGTTTTAATTTATTTCTAAGATTCGCCATTTTATTTCCTCGTTCCAGTTGAATACCACCAATCATAATATCCCCATTTATATTCTCGCATAAATACTTCCCTTGTCTATTTTTATAAAAATTAATTATACGATTTTTTGTGTTATCTATTGAATTATTCTCATACATAAAATATTCAAAACTTATGTTAGTATGTTTGGCTTCTATTTTAGAAAACAAGTCATTTAAATAATCAATATATTTTTCACCATCCCTAATACATAAACATATAGATATCTTCATTTATTTATATGTTTATGTTTATAATAAAAAAAATAATTTAACTAAAAAAATGTATGTTTATGTATTTGTGAATTATATATGTATGATTTTAAACAGCTTTCCTACACATAGGACACGACGCGTTTATTTTAAGCCACTCATTGACGCATTCTATATGAAAGCAGTGTCCACACTCTAATTTATGAACAGTATTCTCGTGTTGCTCCTCAAAACAAATAGGGCAATCATCCTCTAACTTATCGCCTTTTTCTATCTTATTTCTCTCAAACTCTTTCATTTTAAATCTCTTTAAAGTTTGTATATCTGTGGTATACGAGTCATTTGTTTTTGTTAAACACACACTATCAAATGATGTCATTGTAAATCGAAATACATCAGTCTCACACGTCTGACCTATTCGATGACACCTCGCGACAGCCTGATCTTCCATTGCAGGATTCCAGTTTGGGCTTACAAAGTACACCTCACTAAATTGTTGTAGGTTTAGTCCTTCGCATCCTGTGCGAATTTGTAAAATAAGAACATTAATCGTCTTATCTGTTAAAATATCATTTCTCTTGCTACGTTTGGTACGTCCATCGAACGTAGCCACATTAATACCACAATCTGTTAAACGAGAAGCGATTGTATCAATTTCCTTGTGATAATGGCAGAAGACCAGTTTAGCTCTGCCATTATCTTTTCTCTCAAGTAAAGTATTGATTACTTTGTTTGTTTTACTTTTATATGTGAGTGCTTTGTTTATAGAACTATCGTTTTTCATAATTCCAAGATTAACCAGATTGTTAATAGAGGTTTTAAACATACTCATATCAATACATGATTGTTTAGCTTTTTGTATCGTAGCAAAATAATGCATTCCGATGAACTAAATGAGTTGTTTTCTCTCATACAAGCTCGGCTAAACTGTAAATGTGCGTGAATGTCCTCAGCAAGTTGTCGTTCTTCGTCTCCTTCCCACTCTACTATGATGTTGTGCCATTTTAATTCAGGTAACACTATACCAACATCTTCTTTTGTTCTCTTTAAAATTAACTCTCTTGAGAGAATATCTATGTTTTCACGACGTGTGTAAAATTGTTGGTCGATGCCCAATACAGCACACAGACCGTAAAAGTCAGTCATACTATTTTGAATAGGTGTTCCGGTGACAAGCCAAGTATGACTACTTTTCAATGCGACAGCAGCAAGATGATTGATAGTTTTGCGATTTCTAAGATGATGTGCTTCATCAAATATAACTCTATCCCACATTAGTTCATGAAGTTCTCCAAACACAATTTTCTCACCTTTTTTATGTTTTTCTTTATGCTTTGACAGCATTCCGTAAGTAGTCAGCACAATAGGGCTATTCGACAAAGTATCAAAATCAATCTTTTTCGCTTTCAACCCATGGTACTGTACAACTTCGTGTCCAAGAGTGTTTTTAATTATAGAGTTCCATTGTTCTAAGAGAGAACGAGGAACAACAATCATAGTGCGTTTTTTAAAGCTAGACAAAATCAACCCTATCATCTGTATAGTCTTACCCAATCCCATCTCATCAGCTAAGATTCCTCCGCGAACGTTTTTTTTATTAATCATGCGACCGTTGTTTTCTATGTCTAAGCACCATTCAATTCCTTCCACTTGGTACGGTTTCTTCTCCATGTTGTTTCGAATGATATAATTATTGAACTGTTGCATCTCGACGTTATACGTTTGAACTTAATGTTGACTTCTTTACAATTGCTGTTTAATAAGAAAAGTATTTCAATTTTCCTATAAAATAATTTAAACCATACATATGTAAGATATCCTACAAAATAAAAAAAAACACGCACATAACGCATTTTTTTATTTTTTTTTGAAATATCAAACTGTCATAAATCAACTATGAAAGTCTATCCTCTGATAATTCCACAATATTTAACAATATTAACGTACTCTTTAGCCAATTCAACCTTGCATTTTTCATTGTACATACGAATTGTACACGAACCTTTTATATAACTAAGAAGTTCAACATCGTTCAAACAGTATAAATCCGTGTAATGAATTTCTGTATCACTCGTCCAATCTACCCCACTACCAGTCCAACCTAACTTTTCATTTGTATTATTACTTTCACGCGTATTATGTGATGAAAATGTTGATACTGCGATTAGTTTACCATTTGATTCACTTTTTACAAACCATAATCTATCTCCATTTTTAACATTCTTCATGAAATATTTACCAAATGAGTTTGTACTTTTTATACCCCAAATACTTAATCTAGAAGAGTTTTCGAAGTTTTTACCATCTCCAACACGTAATAACCAATCTTGTATCATAATTATTACGTATATATTGTATTGTTTTGTTTTTCTTGTGTATCTGTTCCATGTAGAAAAAGTATTTCAATTTTCTAAAATATACTGCTACATACGGTTTTCACATCGAGAAATACATATACTACTCATCAATAAATACACAGTATAATTAACAAATTATCTTGCAACTACAATAACAAATAAGTATTTCAATTATATCATTATATGTGATACCAATCAATTATATAAAATACAAACCCAGAAATCGGTAGGATAACCAGATATAGCCTACAAAATAAAAACATACACACAAACACACAATTAGCCTATTTTTGTGTTTCATTTCGCATTTATATTCTCTCTTTTCTTTTTGTTCCGTTTTGTAAAACATTTACTTATAACACTGCAACAATTGGTTCTGTCATCATCTTCTTGTGTTGGTTTTTCAATCCATAATTCTCCATCAATTAGGTCAAAGAATCTCTTTACCTCCTCTGGTGAAGCACGAAAGAACTCTCGCTTTGGATTTATTCGTTCAGTATACTGTGTAAGAAGTTTATGTAATGTAGCCTCCTTTTCTTTAGGGTTAAATACTTTTTTTGCAAACTCAATTTTAAATGGTGCAGGTATTGATGTTGTATAAAGTTCCCTAGCTCTATCTGGTGGTGTTCGTTCTGTCATACCAATCTTAAGAATTCCATTATATGCTTCATTTGAAAAGTAATATATATATCCTTCTTTATTCATTAACTTTTTGATAGTTCTTATTTTAATTTGTTTAATTGTGTTGATATGTCTATTGAATACTACATCCATGTGAAAAAATCAATTTTTCAAGATATGACTTTTCATACAAATAAACATTTTTCAAAAAAAAATACGCACGCAACGCATTTTTTTTTGTTTTTTTTTTCATATTTTATGTACAACAGCATAGACAAGTGTCGATATATCATTAATGTCTCGGTAGCAGGGGTGCACTCGAAGATTGTATCCGTTCTTGTCCATCCCCCATTTTTTTTCATTGTCAATTTCGATTAAGGTGTATACTTTTGTTTCACCTCTAATACTAGCTTTCATAAATCCTCGATGATCAACTTTATTACTCTTCGGTTTACGTGGTCCACGTCCTTTCCCACCGAAATTATGCTTAGGTAGCGTGTCAAAATAGTCTTTGACTTCTTCAAATGTTCTACACTCCTTCATTGTGATATTATTGGTTTCTCTGGTATTTTCAATAACAGATACTTCTTCATCTGTGTTTGTGTAAGTTGAGTGATGAAGATGTGTCTTCTTTTTTTTGAGATTTTCGAATCCATCACGATTGATGAATTTCCACGACACCATCTTATTGTATTTCTCAACGCTTTCGACGTTGCTGTATACAATCATCAAGTCGTCAACATCGTATCCACACGCTCTCCCAGCAAGCCCTTGAACAATGACGGAGTGATTAGGTTTCTTAAGAATTCTTTCATATAAAACACCGATAAGGTTCTTATGTAGGAAAGACACAGTACATCTTGCGGATTCCTTGATAAATATCAACGTGTGTTTTTTAAGATACTTCGCAAGTTCGTCAATCAAACAATATCGTAGTACGGTATGAATAATGTTTTGTTACTATTGTTCAATCAAACAATATCGTGGTAAGATTGTAGTAAGGTACGAATAATACGTTATTACTATTGGTCAATCAAACAACATCGTAGTAAGGTATGAATAATATTTCATTACTATTGGACAATCAAACAATATCGTAGTAAGTTCGTAGTAATGTATGAATAATGCTTTATTACTATTGGTCAATCAAACAATATCGTGGTAAGATTTGAGATTGTAGTAAGAGTGTACAATCTGAATCAACTAAACTCAACCGATAAAGCGTATTTGTTCACGAAAATATAGTATCTCTTTAATTCACGATGAATATGATCGTATATCGGATATCAAATTAGGCTTTGTTTTATTTTTGTTGGATTCAGGTCTTTTAATATCGATCCCCATATTTAGTGCCAATAGCTGGACATCATGGGATTTTATATTATCTAGAGTTTTTTTATCTGAAACTTCCTGCTGCTACTGTTTGGTATAGAAATGGTAATTAAGAGAACTACTTGACATGTGATCTTTGGTCCCTTGATACTGAATCCGTATTCGTCGAACTAGGTTATATAGTGAAAATATTATTTTTATCACAGTATCCGAAACAAAGGAGCCGAATACCCAAGACCCAGCGCGTATACCAAGAATTCTCCCAAATGTGATCTGTGATACGCTTTATGACCTATCAGTACTACCTATATTAGATACGTTATTTTTATAACATTCAGTACCATACAGAACTAGGAAGCGCTCCATATTACCTTGAATTTCTTGGAATGTAGAGGTATCCTGTATCTGTTTTCCATTGCTTTTCAAATGATTCCAATGGTCCTCGTACCAGATAATTCGTTGTACAACCACGTTCGTTCGTAGATTGGTAAGTTCTGTCTCTGTGGTAGGTTCTACTTTACCATAAAAATGACTACGAAATGTAATATAGATTACAATCTGTAGCAGACTTGCCCGGATAGTGGGATCCAATGAGTATGTTTTCTCTGTAAAATCGCAAGTGGTTTGAAACATATCCAGATTGAAACACTCAGCATGTATGTTACCAGATTCAAGAAGCATATCGACGCAAGTCTGTTGATGGTCTTGGCTATTGTTTAAACCCCAATCAGATTCATATTCAACTCTAGCGATGTTACGACAGCTCTTCCCATTCTCCACCTATATCCAAGTAGTTCTATATCACGTTTTTCCAGTTTTGATAGGGTTATTTTGTTAATGGATTTAGACACATCCATTACACATATCATGGAATTTACTGATCCCTAACAGACTCAAGTAACCTTGAACACTTGCGAGTATATATGCATATAGTACTGTTTTCAAGATACCTTCCCATCCAATGAATGATTTGACACGATGTCTGTACCTAGGATCAGATGTGGAGGATTTATCGTTGATAGTAATTTAAATACGTTTTCAATATAATTGAGTAAATTCAAGAGGTTTTTATGGTAATATGATTTTCAATCTAGGACCAAATAAATAGGTTTTGAGTGTAATAAATATGGAGTCGTCTTGGAATACCGGGTATATTATTCTGTCTATAGCATTATTCGCGTATAGTAAATCGTTTAAATTAGGTGGCGAACTTTGTGATAATTAAATACATGCAACTTAATTCATCCCAATTTTCAAATTCTGGCTTGTTGCTGTTGTAGATTGTCTGAATCGCCAACAGTGTGGATCTTGACAAGCACAGTGTAATCACGAGATGTCATTTATCCATCCAATCTACTTTACATTTCCCGAGTACGTCCATTTAGTAATTTTATATAACATATTGACTTGTATTTATAGAAAAAAAATTCACGTTCACTTTAATTGCTAAATTGGACATTCGTGCTAAATGTAAATTACGAAGACCGTGGAAAATTAACTAGAGATATGTGTTAATATATTCAAACCTACGTAAATTTCACATTTATAATTACTGTTTCTCAATCTACCCAAGGCACTCGTACAACAAGTACAGCGGATTGATATATGTGACCAACACTGAATACGCCCATTACAAAATGTGTGGGTACATAGATGTGGTCGTTTTCCACTGACAATAATCTCTAGACAAATCGGATATTTCCCTATACTTACATTTTGTTTAGAAAATTCTTGATATTACCATACCAGTTCTTATTGTCGTGAAGGTAGTTGTGCATTGCATCAACATATGTCGGATAACGTACAAATATTTATTTATTCTCGAAGATAATATGAAATCTGGATCTGTTGGTAAATGTGGTACTTTTTTGGAAAATATGGCTTTTTGTTCATATTTCTGTTTCCCGGTATTATTTGATTATATTATGGTGATATCTCTGGTATTACATACTCATAATACAATCAGAGGTATTTATTTAATTATATATAGTTGATAAATAAAAACAGTATATTAGTTCCGTCTTACAACCATAGATATATATTTAACTATAGTTTGTAAATAAACATGACCGTTTTTTACCATCTTACACATAATAATAACAACTTAAATTTTAAATGAACTATGAGTAATATCACATTCAATAATATATGTGTTATTTTACGTTAATTATATGCACTATATGAATAATATGGGAATGTATTACATCCGTCTTCTCGATTTGGTTTGGTGTCGTACTATTTTTTTTAAAAAAAAAATAATATTTAAAAACAAAAAATATGATTAAGCAGGCTGTACTATTTTACTTACGCGAATTTCCACAGGTAATTATATGGGTATTAGTAAATACTTCCCTGACATTGATCACTCGATTAGCGATTATACAATTTGTAAAAAAAAAACCGCAAAAACTATGGCCCATATGCAGTTTTATTATATTGTCGTCATTTTTGATTGTATCCACAGTATACTGTCAACTATATATAGTGAAAACGAGCCAACATTCGACTGTTAGTTTCGCTATATCTAGTAAAAATAAAAAACAGGATCATATTGTAGATAATTACCTACCCCATAGTAAATTATATTTCTTGAAGGCAGGTGTACCCCATATGACTTCATATATAGGACAAATAATACAATATGTCTGTGTATTTCTGGGATATTCTTTTGTTCTTTGTAGAATCGACAAAAAAATAGGTTTAGGTTTTGTTTTTTTGTCCATACTAACTTTTGGAGTTCTAATATTATGTGTGGTTTTATTTAAGTCGTACATCCAAGATCAATTTACTTGGCAATATAAATATAGAGAACACGTAGAAGAATTATTTACCCAATTTTCGTTTCTTAAGTTAGCAAATAAAATTAAACATCGCCTACTCATTTGTCGGGGATTTATGCTAAAATCACTTAGTTATTCGATAAGTATAGCTCACGTAATAACCCTTACCTCTATAATACTCGCTATAGGTACATTGATACTTATTTCATACGCGCACCGTAAACACAAAAAAAACTGGCTAGTATTGTTACTTGCCATATTCGATATTTACCGAATGGTCAATGAATTTGGTCCTAAAACCTTTAGTTCCCTGAAATATCTATATCATGATAACCGTAAATACAACGTTTCCAATCTCAACAGTAATATATTTGATAAGTCGGTAATTTGTGAAAAAATCGAACACATTCATGTTTGCGATGTCAACTTGTTGTTACAACAAGGACAATTATATTCTAGACCTTTTTCTTATGAGTTTCGCAAAAACAATTTATATATCGTTACCGGGTGTAACGGAATAGGTAAATCTTCATTATTGAGTGTATTGGGTCGCAAGCTAAGTCCGGATGAAGGACACATTTGCTACAATGGAAATATAGTAAGGGGTAGTGATACTTTGGCGTATAGAGTGATGTATTTAGAGCAAAACACAGGTTGCGTGTTTTCGGGAGCTTTGGGATATAACTTATATTTACGCTCCGTTGGTGATATTAGTAAGTATGAGCCGTATGGTCTACTTGATTTCATCACTGAATTCCCGAATGGACTTGAGTATATGGTGGGAACATGTGGTAGAAATTTGTCTGGCGGTCAAAAACAAATGATCGGTATTTTCCAAATTTTTTTACAACAGCCGGATGTAATAATATTAGATGAACCCTCTTCTGCTTTGGGAGAGAAATACGTAACATGGTTAGTGGAAAATATAAAAGAACGTATACACGATACTATTATTATTATCAGTACTCACGATGATCACCTGTTATCGTTATTATATGGTGTTAAATTTACTGAAGTAAACATGAATGTTGTAGTGGAGTAAATTAATGTAATTCAACAAAGTTTAAATTCGAGCCATTAATATTTACTATATTAATCAAAATATCTTCGGGAGATCGATGTCCACTACAACAAATCTGCCAAAACTCAATCAAATAAATACTAAACATAATATATAACCATCAACTACACCTGATACTATTGTATTTGAACCTCTCCAATGACCAAAGGACCAACTTCGTGAAATGTAATTGAGTAAATTTAAGAGCTTTTTATAGTAATAGTATTTTCAATACAGGACCAAATAAATAAGTTGTGAGTGTACTGTCAAATAATTTATATATACAAAAAGCACGACATTAAATATAGAAGTTACCATATTTCTTTCCCAAATCGGTTTAAATTTAATTTAGTCAGATATAGTTTATGTGTATTTGATTTCGATAGCACATGAAAATTATATAAACGATAAAAAAGACTAACGACAGCCATTGTACTCCAATCCGGACCGAAAGTAAGATTCAAATATTTTATATAATTATTAGGTACCATGATCTCAAAAGATTCAAATATTTTTCGTTCAAACGGAAATAAGTCATGATTTTTCATACTAATACCAACACCTCGAACTCGATGCCATTTATCTGATACTTTATCATAATAATACGGGAATAAATCGATCCATGTTTTTTTTGTTTTTTTAAATGGACTCGATATATATGTAATTTTCCACATAATTCTTCTATTCGTTTTGAAATATGTCAACATCAATCCCTCGCTTATCAAATCTTCCTTAATGACATGTAGTTTTGGATCATCCAGAACATCAAACGCCAGGTCACCATCGTCATCCCAAGGTATCAATCCTTTATGTCTAATCGCTCCAAGACAAGTCACAAAAACCGCCCAATATACAATTTTATGTTTCTCGAATATAGGTATAACCTTTCGAAACAAGTTACTCAAGTCACATAAATATGAAGCATCGAGATAATAAAATTCCAAAGGTAAATATTTGTACAATCTTTGTAAACCTAATGAAGGCATAATGTACTGTAAACATGACATCAGTAATTTCGCATATTTGATCCTTATTTTTCTTATTACTTTGTATATAAGCTTCAACCAAGGTATATACCATTTCAAAACAACAACCGTTGTATATATCACTAGCATATCACATGTATATATCGCGCAGATAATGCGCGAGAAGTGATAAACATAATTTGAAGTAAATCCCCTAACATGGAGTAATATATAATTCAAACTACCCAGCATTAAAATACTCAAATTGTCTATAAATAAAAAATGTTTTCTACGAGAATGAATAATGGACACTATTGGAATTTGTTCGATTATATTTCCAAAATAAATTCGATGGTATTTCAAAATTATATTCAATGATCCCGTTACCAATCTAATCAATGTAAATGTACTCAGTAGTATTGTAAACTTGTCCGATGATAAGTAGCATAAGTGAACTATATAACAGCATATATCACATATGAAAACATTTATATAATAAATTTTTTTATATTATATTGTCACACAATGAGAATTTAGTATACCAATGGGTAAAAAAAAAAAATTTTTTTTATAGTTCCACACTAAACACTATACATATGTGTAATAGTGAGTCATTTTAAGTAACAATGGGTCATTTTAAGTAACAATGGGCCATTTTCAGTAACAGTGGGTTATTTTAAATAATAATAAGTGATTTTGAGTTATAACAAATCATTTTAAGTAGTAATGAGTCATTTTATATAAGAATAAGTAATTTTGAGTAATAACGAATCATTTTAAGAAGCAATGAGTCATTTTAACTTTTAACAAGTCACTTGACCTATCAATAACTAACAATAAGTCACTTAAACTACAAGTAAGATGTTTTGAACTATAAACAAATTGTTTTCACTAACAATTAATAAGTCACATTAACTAACAACAATTCACTTAATCTATCAATAAATCGTTCCAACTAACAGTAGGTTATTTATAACAGTAAGTTATTTCTAACTAAAAATAAACCATTTAAACTATCAACAAGTCGTTTTAATCAATACAAAAAACATTAAAGGTAAAATACAAAACACGATCACCCCCACTATACCTGTCAAATTTCAATATAAACCACGCAAAAAAAATTTTTGTTTTTATTAGTTTGTGATATATGACAACTTGTAAGTTATATTATGTTGGAATGTGAATTATCTATAGATCATAAGAGCGTGATATTATTATCTACATAAATAATAATATAAGGTAATGTTTTTTTTTTGTAGTATATAAGTGGTATAACAGGCGAAAAAATAAACCTATGAACAATACCATGACCAAATAAAAACATGTTTACAATTGCTGTAACTATACTGTCCACAGTCTTCACATCGCCTTATATACGATTCTTTACGATAGCTGTTATTATGGTATCTACAGGATAAAGTAGGCGAATTTGAATAGTATCTTAAAGGTACATTACATTTCTTACATTGATAAGA
>JACKZZ010008412.1_pt1 | contig 13437 bp, 11 predicted proteins | sample 8027871 | NCBI WGS metagenome assembly JACKZZ01 (sample SAMN15724774, study PRJNA655200) | protist metagenome | isolation source: fluorescence activated cell sorting (FACS) single amplified genomes of... | place: USA: West Boothbay Harbor, Gulf of Maine | collected 2000-07-19
CACAGATGATTCATAGTTATACCTATGCATTTTATTTTCAACCATTAAATACAATTATGGAGTGATTATGGAATGAATACGGGACTTACGGGTACACCACGGATATTTTTGAATTAAAAATAAATATTTTCAATTTTTCATTATTTTGAATTTTTGATCTTGAATTAATCAGAATTATTCTTGATGTATTTTTTTTTTTAAAAAAGAATAAGAAATAATAATAACCCTAATAATAATAAGTAAACAAGATACATATGTGTAGATTTAAATGTTTTGGAATCAAAACAACTATTAATGCAAGTGTAATGATTCTGGTATTTTTAATCACTTATATTTTAATCAAGTTTTTTTTACCTAAAGCTACGAAACAGAATTATTCTTCTGTTGAATATTTTATAGGTGGGTTGTTTGGTAGTGTATTGATTATAGCATCTATTTTATTGCACGAAATTGCTCACATTTACACAGCAAAATATTTAAATTTAGTTACACCACATGAATATAATCAACTTCATCAAAATAAAACTAAATATACCTAAAATAGTAAATTCAATTAAAACATGTTGATAGATTTCTTTATATAATAATTTTTTATCAATTTTTTTTTCACAATAATTTAATAAGAGATTAGTGATATAACTTAATAATACTACACCTAAAAATATATATAAAATATCATGATACTTTGTAGCTAGATTTATGCATGCAAATCCTTGAAATTCACAGTCTCGATCAACTATATTTTCATGCATTTTTTTTATTATATATATATGTATATTAAGGTATAAGTCTTTACTCTTCTTTAGTCTTACTTGGGAAAAATTTTTTTTAGCTTCTTTTGGAACGGAACTAATTTTGGTTCCGTTTGAGAATGTCTTCTCTTGGGAATTTTCTTTCCAGAGATTTCCTGATTTTTTGCATAAAATCATGGTCATTAAGTTAAATATATACATACATACATATATTTTATATATATATAAAATATCAATAAAATAAAGAAAGATATATTGAAAAAATAAACATGTTTAAACATATCACATCTAGAATATTTCGTCGTTCTAATTTACTAAATATAAATAAAAATTATAAATTTGTATCATCATCATCATCATTAATTACTCGTAATTTTTATACACCAGATACTATTAGTGGTTTAACTTCTGAACAAATTGAATTACGTGATGGTGTACGTAAATTTTGTGAAGTAGAATTACCATTAGAAAGATGTCAACAAATTGATATTGATAATAATTTTCCTGAAGACATGTGGAAAAAATTTGGTGATATGGGTTTATTAGGCTGTACAGTAAGTGAAGAAGATGGTGGTATGGGTATGGGCTATTTAGAACATTCTATTATTATTGAAGAAATTTCAAGAGCATCTGCATCAGTAGCATTATCATATGGTGCTCATAGTAATTTATGTGTTAATCAATTAGCAAGAAATGCTACTAAAGAACAAAAAGCTAAATATTTGCCTAAATTAATATCTGGTGAACACGTAGGCTCATTAGCTATGTCTGAAGTTGGTAGTGGTAGTGATGTATTAAGTATGACATTAAAAGCTACAGAATCTGAAGATAAAAATGGTTATATATTAAATGGTAATAAAATGTGGATTACAAATGGTCCAAATGCTAATGTACTTATTGTATATGCACGAACTGATGATACACCAAAAGGTATTACTGCTTTTATTATAGAAAAAGATTTTGATGGTTTTTCAACAGCACAAAAATTAGATAAATTAGGTATGAGAGGTAGTAATACATGTGAATTAGTTTTTGATAATTGTTATGTACCAAAAGAAAATATATTAGGTGGTTATAATAATGGCGTAAAAGTATTAATGAGTGGTTTAGATTATGAAAGATTAGTCTTAGCTGCAGGTCCTGTAGGAATTATGCAAGCTTGTTTAGATTATGTATTACCATATGTTGAAGATCGTAAACAATTTGGTCAATCAGTAGGTGATTTTCAATTAATGCAAGGAAAAATAGCTGATATGTATGTTAAATTATCAGCATCTAGATCTTATTTATATTCAGCTGCTAGAGCTGCCGATAATCCTGATACTAATAATTCAAATATTAGAGGTGATTGTGCTGGTGTAATTTTATATACTGCTGAAAATGCAACACAAGTTGCATTACAAGCTATACAAGCATTAGGTGGTAATGGATATATTAATGAATATCCAACTGGTAGATATTTAAGAGATGCTAAATTATATGAAATAGGTGCAGGTACTTCTGAAATTAGAAGAATGTTATTAGGTAGAGAATTAATGGCATTAGTGAAATAAATTTATTTTTGGTTGATGTTTTTTTTTGATGTTTTTTTTTTTTCTTCAGCCATGCGCTCACGGTTTCAATTGAAGTGACGCCTGTGGATACGGGCAAAAATTTTCCTTGAAATAATGAAATTTCTCTGGTATAATTTAAACATAAACTCATAAAGAAATATAATAAATAGCCTTATTGAAATTAAAATTTAAACAAGAGCTTCATAGAAAAAAAATGGAAAACAATGCTAGTAAAATGGTTGCATCTAATTCTAATAAAGAAGACAATATAGTACCTAAAGAATCCAATTTTTTATCCACAGTATGGAATAAATTAAAAGAATTAAAAAAACCAGCTGTTACATTCGTACAATATGCATGGGTACCTATTATACTTATAGTAGGTACTACTGCTATTATAAAAGAACCTAGTGCTTGGGTTGAACCTAAAACAAATAATAATAGTGCAAATAGTAAAGTAGGTGGCTTTTAGGGTTATTAGGGTTTAATTAACATGAAAAAAAGAATGTATGTATGAGTTTTGAATAAAGAAAGAAAGAGACTAACTTATATAATAACTTTGAATAATAAAAAATTTATATTTTATGTTTTTTTTAATCTTTAATTAACTTTTTTTTTAAACAATTTTGTTTTACCAAAATGATTCATCATTTCTATATCTTTGAAATGCTTTTCTCATACGATTTACCATTCCCATAAAAGTAGGTGCTGGTCTAGCATCAATTGTATACATTAATTCTTGTGGTTTCTTTTGTTGTATTGATGTGGTGGTTTCTTGTGTTGTTTCAATATGTTCTTTATCTCCTTTAATATTATGTGTATGATTTACATCTTCTTGTACATCATTAGCATCATCTACTGGTATAGCATAATAATCAATAATATATTTTACTTCTTGGCCACAACGATCAATAGTCCAATCATGACGATCATATGGTTTTAAACCAAAAAAAAATCCCATAAATTTAGCTTTATATGAATCTATACCATACATACCTTGAAATCTAGCCAATTTTATATCATTTACTTTACATTTACTAGAAACACCATAATCAGCTTCATATTCCATTATTTGATCCCATGTTTGTGAAGTAACTGCTTCATGTATATGAGCAACTGATGCAGCATCATTATGATCAATACCTTTATTCTTTCTTTTTAAAGAACGATATAATTGATTAGCTGAAGGATTTTCCCAATATTTACCATCTTCTGAATTTCCACGTCCAGTGGATGGTATTTTAGATAATGGTGTATCATCATTAGGATCATTTGATTTATTTTGCATTGATTTTAAATGTGCTGAGATAACAAATGGATGTAATTCACGATCAGGTCCATCTGATGGTTCTGATTTATTATTATTATTATTATTACCATGTGGTACTGGACATACACCTTTACTTTCTTTCATTCTTTTATGATGATCAGGTATAGGACATGTTTTTTTTTTATGTTTTACATCATCTTTAACATCATCAGCATATACTATATTATTTAATTTAAATTTCATGAATAGATTTCTATATATTATTTATATATATTTAATATTTTATAACCGTAATAATCAGCGTGGAGAAAATTCCAAAAAAATTTGTATGATAGACAAGAAAATTCTGAAAAAATATAAAAAAACACTTTATTTAAGTTTAGTTTAATTTATCAGTCAGTCAGTCATGATTTATTTATCTTAAAGGATTTTCAAATGTATGTGGGCCAGTACGTTTTAACATAGTCCATTCATCTGTATCTTTATTATATGTATAGCCCATTTTATTTATACATTCTTTTTCATTACGATATACATCATAATCAATAGAAGGACATGCTTCTTTTGCAGCTCTACCAATTTCATTATGAATTGGTTTTCTACCTTGTTCAGCATTTGCAACCATTGAATCAAAATATTTAACATCATCAGTATTTACATCTAAACCTAAAAAATTAAATAAATTAGTCCATGTCTCTTCAGTATTAAAGAGACCATCTTCATAACGATGTATATAAAATTTCATATCATTTTCAATTGCATTATCATAAAAATACATTTGACGATCACACCATCTAGATACTTCACCTGGTAAAGATGTACATCTTCTTTTTAATGCATCAGTACGACATTTTTCATTTCTTTGTAAATCTTGATATGATCTACAATTCCAACGTACTGAATTTCTACTAATAGTATCTAATGGATTACGTACATTTATAATCATACCTCCCCAAAATTCAATACCTTCTTGAGATAACATGAATTTTCTCCAATCACCTTCTGGTGACATATGTGTCTTTACTACAGTAGGATAATTACTTGGTGGTGGTGGATAATCACTAGTTGTTACTTTTAATTTAGCTTTATTCAAATTTTTTATTGGACTATATAATGTATTATTACCATAACATGTTAATGCACTATAACCAGTAGCTTTTTGATAAGATTGTAAAAAAAATGAACATCCAGATGTAGGAAATGTAGGCATTATATATATACTTTGTGATTTTTTTAATGTATCATAATCTGTAACTGATTTTTCAGTAATTAATGCTTTTGAAGTAATAAAAATTAGAAAAAATATTATATAATATGTGTAGAGTGAATGAAAAGACATCGATAGATTTCTATATATTATTTATACATATTTAATATTTTATACGTGGAGAAAATTCCAAAAAAATTTGTATAATGTGACTATGTGAGTGAAGTACCCAAAAAAATTTCATAGAACTTGGAAGACAAAAGAAATAGATTATAATATATTTAAACCAATATGCGTTGAATCATGGGAAAAATATAATAGTGATTATACTTTTAATTTACACGATGATGATGATAATAGAAATTTCATACTAAATTTTTATCCATGGTTCATAAATATTTATGATGATTATACAAAAAACATTATGAGAGTAGATGCTGTAAGATATTTTTATCTATTATATTATGGAGGGATATATGTTGATTTGGATTTTGAATGTCTAAAACCATTAGATCCATATATTACGAAAAAATTTCATTTTATTACAAATTTAAAAGATTGGGTGTCTAATGCATTTATGATTTCTGCTCCACAACAAACAATATTTAAGGAAATAATTGTAAAAGTCCTTTTACAAAATTATAAAAATAAAAATGTGTTATTTTCTACAGGTCCAGGTATGTTGAGTAAACTTTTATTACCAAAATATTATGAAAGTATATCATCAAATACATTAAAACCAGAATTATTTTATCCTATTAAATACAATGAATCTTTTAATATAAAATATAAAAATTTAAATAAAGATGTTGTATGTGTACATCATTTCGCAAAAAGTTGGTAAATATAAAAATAATTATTTTTTGATAATGCAAATAGTTATATAAATCAAATGGTAAAAATGTGATAAAAAATAATATTTTAATTAGGTCGGCGTTTTAAATGTTCAAATTCCTTTAACCCCTTGGTAATTTGGAATGTTCCATTTTAAATTTTTAACGGTATAAATAACTATTTTTCTTATTAATCCGTAATTTTATGCCAAGTTTCTGGATACATATCATCCGTTTTTGTTATTCTACTGGCTGTTCCAAACCATGTAGAAGGGTATGATACAATTTTATCTGGATTTTGATTGAAATATGCACCCCACCAGCTAAATGAGCTGTTTGCTATAATATTATGTTGTGTCAAAGACATTAATAATAATTGTTCATAATCAGGTATTTGTACATCAATTGGTATAAATACTATATTTTTAAAGGTTTGTTGTAAAATTTTTATTTTTTCATTTACATCAGTTTCGTCAAAATCTTCGTAAAAATATAACACGTTGAAATCATCACAGTTTTTTTCATGAATCATAATTGTTAATGCAGAAATATAATATTCTATTTTCAATACTGGGTGAAGGTGTTGTACATTTTTATAATCACCAATGCGAAAATGCATCGAAATTATTTTTTTAAAATCATAAATGGCTGAATATTTGGTTTTTATTATTTCCTGTTGCTCTTTTAAATTTATTAATTTTAAAATATCAACCTCATTATCTTTAAAATATTTATAAGATTGATAGAATCCAATAAATTTTGTATTAGACATATTATTTGGTATTTTTGTATAATAAAAACCCAATTCCCTATAATCTGAGATATTTTGTTCATATGATGATTTTAAAAATGGCTTTAACGTTTTAAAAAAAGTATTCCAATAAATTTTTTCGGGTACTTTTTCTAACAAATAAAACTCTTTTTGATTTGTTAATGCATATGATAATAAATTGAAAATTTGAAAGACTTGATTACCTAAACCTCCCTGTATTAAAATGGATAACCCTAAAGGATTTTCAAATGTATGTGGGCCAGTACGTTTTAACATAGTCCATTCATCTGTAGCTTTATTATATGTATAACCCATTTTATTTATACATTTTTTTTCATTACGATATACATCATAATCAATAGAAGGACATGCTTCTTTTGCAGCTCTACCAATTTCATTATGAATTGGTTTTCTACCTTGTTCAGCATTTGCAACCATTGAATCAAAATATTTAACATCATCAGTATTTACATCTAAACCTAAAAAATTAAATAAATTAGTCCATGTCTCTTCAGTATTAAAGAGACCATCTTCATAACGATGTATATAAAATTTCATATCATTTTCAATTGCATTATCATAAAAATACATTTGACGATCACACCATCTAGATACTTCACCTGGTAAAGATGTACATCTTCTTTTTAATGCATCAGTACGACATTTTTCATTTCTTTGTAAATCTTGATATGATCTACAATTCCAACGTACTGAATTTCTACTAATAGTATCTAATGGATTACGTACATTTATAATCATACCTCCCCAAAATTCAATACCTTCTTGAGATAACATGAATTTTCTCCAATCACCTTCTGGTGACATATGTGTCATTACTACAGTAGGATAATTACTTGGTGGTGGTGGATAATCACTAGTTGTTACTTTTAATTTAGCTTTATTCAAATTTTTTATTGGACTATATAATGTATTATTACCATAACATGTTAATGCACTATAACCAGTAGCTTTTTGATAAGATTGTAAAAAAAATGAACATCCAGATGTAAGAAATGTAGGCATTATATATATACTTTGTGATTTTTTTAATGTATCATAATCTGTAACTGATTTTTCAGTAATTAATGCTTTTGAAGTAATAAAAATTAGAAAAAATATTATATAATATGTGTAGAGTGAATGAAAAGACATCGATAGATTTCTATATATTATTTATATCTTTTCATTCACTATATAAATATTAAGGTTTACTTATTTATTTATCTATTAATTTATTTTAGTGTTAAAAGAACGAATTAAAAAAAGAGCGAATTAAAAAAGGAAAATAGTCAAATAAATAAAAAAAAAAAAAAAAATAGTCAAATAAAATAGTCAAACGAGTCTATTTGACCCCAGATTAACCCGTAAATACACTTCAAGCAAAAAGTAAAAAACTCTTTTCAATCAAAAAAATAATTTATCAATTTATTTAATCTGAAAATATTTTAATATTTGAATCTAATTTTAATATTGATTTTAAACGTTTTAATGGAATTTGTAAATAACAACATAAATTATCATATGAATAAGTACCATTTAATTTTTCATTCTTTTTTAAGATATTTAATAATTGTATATTAGTTTTATCTTGAAGTAGTTGATGATTTAAATAAAAAGATGATTCATCTTCTTCTTCATCATCTTCTTCGTATTTTTCTTTCGGTTGTTGTTGTGATTGTTCATGTTCTTGCTCTTGCTCTTCTTGTACATTACGTGCAGTATCATTATCATTATCATAACTTTCTGGGTGCACCGTATCATCTACTAAAAAAGGATAATAATGTATTCTTCGTATTTTTTTTTTTAATAATAAAAAAACTATAAATTTACGTATATCAATATTATATTGATCAAACTTATAACTTTTGTATATTTCATAAACTGTTATATTACGTTTTAATGCTAAATATGCTTGAATTAATATGGAATTAATCTCTATCTTTTTTTTTTCTTCTTCTGTAATTATTTCTTCTGTAGTTATACTTGTAATTTCTTCTTTTTGTTTACTTTTTCCTCCTTCTGTTGTTGTTTGTATACTTGTCGTTATAAGAGGAGAAATACTAGTACTGGTACTGACTGCATCATCATCATCATCATCATGTGTATCATCATCATCTTCAGTACCTTCTTCTTCTTCTTCGTTACTGAGAGAAAAATGATATAATTCTAAAAATTCTTCATCAAGATGACTTAATAAATCAATAATTACATACTCATTCTCTAATTGAAAAATATCAATAATTTGTATCAAATTATAATCAATAAATTGTTGTATAATTTTCATACATATATTAAGATCAACATGACTACATTGACTTATATCTTTCATATTGTAATAACCATTAATATAATCTAAAATTTTAATAAATGTTAGATCCCATGAGTTATTTTTTAATGGTTCAAAGGAGTTAATTAATGGATAAGGTACATCTGAAATCTGTAAAAGTTGTTTTTTTTTATTTTTTTTATTATTATTAAAAGTACTACTCTCAGCACTTTTTTTTTTAGTAATATCACCACCAGAAAATAACTGTAAATTAAGTATATTTGAGGAATTAATATAAATAACACATTGATTTGATGATTTAAGTTGCATATATACTGAATTAATTAAATATTTTATTTTAGATTTTTCTAAAAATAAATATTCACATTCTAATTCTAATTGATATAAAAATTGTCCTAATTTAGATAATAATAATTTATAATTTTGTATATTTGATATATTTTCTTCTAATACAAAACCAACAGAAAAAAATAAAGCATGACGTTCATATTTTTTATTAGAGATACGTACAGGATATGCCATATATATTTTATTTTGATAATTCATCATAATTAATTGTTTAGATAGGGAAGATACAGTTATTGAATAATCACTTAAAAAATCATAATCTTCCATAGAGATATAATTTAATGGATATTGATAAACTATTTTAGGACCAACTTTATTATCAAATTCACTATAATAACAGCACAACATTATTTTGTCATATATTTTTACTTCCTTATCTTTTATTATACAGTTTTACTGTTTTACACTCTTCAACTTTCATTATTAGACTACAGAAAAAAAAAAAAAAAAAAAAAAAAAAAAAAATAAAAATTGAAAAAAATTTATTTATGTTAATTTAATTGTTGCATTAAATTAAATTAAAGTGTTTTAATGTTTGTTTAATTGCAACAACACACTCATCAATGTACTTCTTATTATGTTTAGGTGATGGTGTAAACCTTAACCTTTCAGTACCCAGTGGTACAGTAGGATAATTAATTGGTTGTACATATATATTATAGTCTTGTAATAACATATCACTTACTTCTTTACATTTTTGTGCATTACCAATCATAACAGGTACAATATGTGTATTTGTTTTAATAATAGGTATATCATTGAGTATTAATTGTTCTTTAAGATATTTTGCATGTTGTTGTTGTTTTATTCTTAAAATATTTTCTTTTTTTATTATTTGTATTGCTTTTATTGCTGCTGCTGCTACAGGTGGTGGTATTGCTGTAGTAAAAATAAAACCAGGTGCATATGACCTTATTGCATCAATCATTAGTTCACTACCTGTGATATAACCACCATGACATCCTATTGCTTTACCAAGTGTACCTGTAATTAAATCAACTTTAGATAATAAATTTAGTTCTTCTAAAATACCAGCACCATGTTTACCATACATTCCAATAGCATGTACTTCATCAATTAAAGTTAATGCATTATATTGATCTGCTAAATCACATATTTTTTTTATGGGTGATATATCACCATCCATAGAATATACTGATTCAAATAAGATTAATTTAGGTTGTGATTTAGGTGAAGATTTTAATAATAATTCTAAATGTTCTACATCATTATGTTTAAATATATGTTTTTGACATTTACTATGATTAATACCCTCAATCATACTGGCATGATTGAGCTCATCACTATACATAATTAGATTTGGTATTAATTTACCTAAAGTAGCTATAGAAGTATCATTAGCTACATAACCAGATGAAAATAATAATGCTGATGATTTTTGATGTAATGATGCTATTTCATGTTCTAAGTTAGAATGATAGGGTGTAGTACCTGCTATGTTTCTAGTACCACCAGCACCTACACCTGATTTATTGGCTACATATGACATGGCATCAATAACTTCTTTTCTTTGTCCTAAATTAAGATAATCATTACTACACCATATTGCAATATCTTTATTATTTTGTATTTTTTTATTTGTATTTGATTGATTTGATGCTAATGGATATGTATCTATTTTACGTTTAATATCATAAAATATACGATAATTACCATTTTTATGTAATTTATTTAATGCAAATGCAACATTATCATGATATATATCTACTTTTTTATTGGTTTTTTTTTTTTTTAATATTTTTTTATTATTTTGAATAATATCATCATCAATATTCATATTATTTAAAAATGGACAATTATTATCTAATAATAATTTAGTATCTACACTTGCTACTTTATTTTGTTGTTGATTTTTTAAAAATGGACAATTTAAATCTTTTTTTATAGTATTCTTTTTAGTATTTTTTTCTTGAGTTTTATTTAATATTTGTGGATTAAATACTCCTCTAGTATTTATACTTCGTCTCAATTGAGTTCTCAAATAATTTAAGTACATATTTACTAATTGAAAAAAATACTTAATTTATATAAATATATATTTATTACTTTGTATTATATATGTCCGTGTATGTATTATAAATGAATTAATTCCTAACCGATGTCATATTTGAGAAAAATCCCATGCCAAAAAAAAAATGAAAAAAAAACCCTAGGGCCTAATTTTCGGGATTTCCCGAATTTTTTTTTTCTCAATAATCAATTTTCATTTTTCAAGGCATTTTTAATTGATTATGCAAATACAAATATAAAGAAGATATAAATATAATGACAACTATTAGCGAATTTAAAGATCAAGAACATTTCATTAATGAAGGATTTAATAAATTTCCATTTGTATTATTAAATTTTTATGAAACATGGCATGAACCTTGTTTAACATTAAATAATAAACTTTTAACATTAAATAATAATTTTTCAAATATTAAATTTTTTAATGTAGAAGTTAGTCAAAATATTGAATTTACTGAATCATTTAATAATATTGAAAGTGTACCTACATTAATTTTATTATCATCTAATACTAAACAAATTATATCGATTCATGAAGGTGATGATATTGAAGCTATAACTCTTATGTTAAAAAAAAACGCAATTATTACAGATAATAAAAGTACTAAGAGTACAAAAACTACAAAAATTACTGAAAAAGAATCATTAAATGAACGTCTATCTAAACTAATTAATGTCTCACCAGTAGTATTATTTATGAAAGGTACACCAGATGAACCAAAATGTGGTTTTAGTAGAACTATGATTAGTTTATTATCTCAACAACATTTAAATACATATACATATTTTAATATTTTAGATGATAATACAGTACGTCAAGGACTTAAAGAATTCTCAAATTGGCCAACTTATCCACAAATATATTGTAATGGTGAATTAATTGGTGGTTTAGATACAATTAAAGAACTTATTGAAGAAGATGAGTTTAAAGAAACTTTTTCTACATCTATTACTTCTGAAAATGAAGAAGAGTCTGAGTCTTCTAATACAGCAGCACAATCTACAAAAATTGCTTTTTTAAATCAAAGAATTAAAGAATTAATTGAAAGTCATCCAATTATGTTATTTATGAAAGGTACACCTGATTCACCACAATGTGGATTTAGTAGAAAAGCTATAGCTTTATTAAAAGAAGAAAATATTGATTTAACTAATAAATCTAAAAAATTTGGTTCTTTTGATATTTTAACAGATCAAGATATAAGAGCACAAATTAAAATTTATTCAGATTGGCCAACATTTCCACAATTATATATAAATGGACAATTAATTGGTGGAATATCAATTATGGAAGAAATGAAGGAAGATGAGGAGTTATCTGATGCATTAAATTTTTGATCCCCTAATAACCGGTGGAAAAATAATAAAAAAAAATCTTTATCTTAGACAAGTTTTTTAACTTTTTTTTTTTTTTTTTTTTCTAATATAAATAAACTGTAAATAACAAGTAAAAGTAACAAACAAACTGTAAATAAATAAAAGTAACACACACACAGAAAAAAAAATGCCTTTAGTATTTAAAGCACCGCCAAAATGTTGTAGATGTAATAAATCTGTATATGCAAATGAACAAATAAAAGCTGAAGGCCGGTTATATCATAGTCATTGCTTTCGTTGTTTTATATGTGCAACAAGTTTATCTTTATCTAATTTTACACCAGATAAGCAGGGTGAAATCTATTGTTCAAAGTGTTATAGCTCAAACTTTGGTCCAGAAGGATTTCGTAGTGGTGGTAAGAGTAGTAACTTAAAAACAATTCATAATGAAGATGAAGAAAAAAAACGAGTTAAAGATGAAGCAGAAAGAAAAAAAGCGCTAGATATTGCTATTAAAATGGATAAAACATTAAAACAAAAACAAACACCTACTTTTCCTAAAAATAATCCCACTAGAGGACCAACAGTGCAACAGCCTAAGCCTAAATTTATCCCTGTTCCTTCTACACTACCAGCAGCAGGTCAAGGTTTAGCTGAAGTAAAGACAACATTACCTAAATTTTGTCCTGAATGTGGTACTAAAGTACTGGGTATTGTTAAATTTTGTTCACATTGTGGTTATAAGTTTTAGATATCTTTATATATATCATATCTACAAAAAAAAAAAAAAAAAAAAAAAAAAAAAAAAAAAAAAAAAATAAAAATCAAAAAAATATATTTACATTCTCGATTGGACGTCCAATCACAGCTTTATCATCATCAAACACAATTGGTCTTTCAATAATTTTTGGATATTTAATCAGAAATTCAATAATTTCTTCTTCATTTAAATTTTTATTATCAATTTTTTTTTTATACTCGATTTCTGTTTTTCTCAACATTTTACTAACAGGAAGATCTAGTTTTTTAATAATATTTTTAAGCATTGTTTTATTTAATGGTTCTTT
>JACKZZ010006944.1_pt1 | contig 13435 bp, 7 predicted proteins | sample 8027871 | NCBI WGS metagenome assembly JACKZZ01 (sample SAMN15724774, study PRJNA655200) | protist metagenome | isolation source: fluorescence activated cell sorting (FACS) single amplified genomes of... | place: USA: West Boothbay Harbor, Gulf of Maine | collected 2000-07-19
GGAATATGATAATAATTTAAATTTTGAATTAATTGCAAATCTTAATCTACAAGAAAATAATAATCAACATATAGATTTAAATGAAAGTGATAATGAACAACCAATGAATTTAAATGAAAGTGATAATGAACAATATGTAGATTTAAATGAAAGTGATAGTGAACAACATGTAGTTTTAAATGAAAGTGATAGTGAACAACACGTAGATTTAAATAACAGTTGTCATGAACAGCAAGTTGATTTAAATGAAAGTGATCATGAACAAGAAATTAATAAACAAAATCTAGATTTAAATGAAAGTGATCATGAACAAGAAATTAATAAACAAAATCTAGATTTAAATGAAAGTGATCATGTACAAGAAATTAATGAACCAAAATTAAATGATACTAATAATATACAAGAAATTAATGAACCACATTTAAATATTAAAGATTATAATATTATTGAAAATTCTGAAAATGAAACGATTGAAGAATTTAGTAATGAACCATCTGATGATATAAATATTTATTCTAATGATAATGAAGAAGAAACTCATAGTTCAGTGTTAGAAAGTTATTTAGAAAATGTAAATATTACAGTTGAAGATTTAACAAAAAAAAAATTAATAGAATTACAAGAAATTGCAACTGAAAATGATATATCATTAGTAAATAATTTAGGAAAAAGAAAAACAAAATTACTTTTAGCAAAAGATATTATATCTAAAAAAAATATCTAAAATATATTATATATGAGTTCATTAAATAATGTATATGGTATTAGTAATGGCTGTCCAGCTTTTATGAATGATGGAAGAGGAGTAAATACAGATTTTAGAAGTAATAGTATTAGAACAACTGAAAATTATAAAAAAATAGCAGGGGGTGAAGAAAAAATTAGCACACATGACTATAGAGCTAGATTATCTTTATTACCAGGTACTGAGGAGGAATTTAATAAAATTGCAAATGATTTATCTTGTACTTCAACCCCAGAAAAATCTGGGAGAATTGTAATAGACAGTGAAATAAGTCTTAAAAGTAGTAGAATTGCATCTTCAAACAAACAGTTTGGTGGAATTCAATCTTATAATAGTGCAAAATATTATTCTACAGTTGATGGACAAGATGCTGTAATTGGATTAAATTAAATAATTAATTATTTAAATATTTAAAATAATTAATTACTTGATAATGTTATATTTGTAGAAGATATAATTATAAAATTTGTTGTACTTGTACCTAATAATATTACACTTGAACTATCTGTTGTTAATGTACTACTTGTTTTATCCATTGTTAATAAATTTAATGTTGAAGAATTATTAAAATAACAATTAGATGCTAGATTAATAGTTGGTGCTGTTCCTGTACCCGTTCTATATAAAATTAATAATAAACCACTAACTGGTTGTAAATTATTTAATATTATATTATCAGAAATACCCCATACAGAAGATGTATAATCAGGAGATGAGAGTGATTTTGTTGCACCAAATAATGTTAGAGTACCTTCTTTATTTAATAATTGTAATTTTTTTGATATAACAATTGAATTTTCAATAGTAAAACCTGAACCTAAATTAACATCTAAATATGAATATATTGATGATGGTTCAGAATTAGTAGTATCTGATATAGCCCAACCTTTATTTGAATTTCCAGTTGTAATACCAATAACTGTTGGACCCGTTAATTCAATATCAAAACCTAAAAATCCAGAGGTTCCATCAGAACTAGGTAATACAAGACTTCCATTACTATCTACAAAATATAGTGTTAAATTATTTGATGTCGCTGTTAATGTTCCTTTTACAAAGGTAGGTGTAACAAATGATCCTACTGTAAAATGTGGAGTAATATTTACAATAGGATGTTCTGTAAATTTTTTTCCATAAGTAATTTGAAAATTATTACTTGCATCATAATAAATGTAAAAATCTTTTGGTAAATTATTTTTTGTTGGAGAGGATAAATGATTTACCGATACACTATTTGACGAATTATTTGATACTATTACAGTATTATTAAGTGAATTTTCGATTGTATTAAATACACCTGCTGTACTACCTTTACCTACTGATAATCTAATAGTAAATAAATTTGATTCAGATGAATTAATTGGTCTAAATAATGACATATATATTAATTATTATAATTATTTTTAAGTGTTTTTTTAATATTTTGAATTTCTTGATTTAACTTGTATATATAAATATGAGCTTTTTCTAATTCTTCTACTACTTGTTCTGTTCTTTTTTCTGAATCTGATTTTAAAAATGTTTTTACTGATTCTAATGCGGGTAAATGTTTATTTTCAAACATAAATATAGCATGATCATTTATTGTTTCTAAATTATAATTTTTATTAAAAACATAATCAGCAATAGTAATAGTTAATAATTCAATACCTTCTTTAAATTTTTTAGAATTAAAATGATCATTATTTAATGTATAATTAAAAGTCGGTTCAAGACTAGAATTTTCAGTATAAGTTAACCATCTTTCATCAATTAAATAAATATTATTATATAATTCTGGATCTGTAATATAATCTTCTATATTTTGAGATAAAAATATTTCTTCTGTTAGAATTGATGGATTTATACCTGGATTTTTCCATGTTGTATCACGTGTAAAATTATCTAAATTATTATCTATAAATTCACCACCAAAAATAATATTATTTGTAATACCTGTTGAAATACCTGTTGAAATACCTGTTGAAATACCTGTTGAAATACCTGTTGAAATACCTGTTGAAATTATAGTTTCATTGGGTAAAACTACAATAGATATTAAAACTTCTAGTTTAAAACCATCTTTAATTGATATAAATTCATTTTCATTCAATATTTGAAAATTATTTTTATATCCATGTATTTCTAATATTAAATTATTTTCAGAACTTTCTGTAAATGTATAATCTTTTTGTAAATATAATTCATTTACATTTATTAAAAATACTTGATTATGTGGCATCATAGCTCCTTTGTTTGTTTCATTACCTTTCTTAACAAGTTTAAATGTATTATCTTTTGATACAGAAGGAAAATAATAGAATGTATTATAAAAATAAATATTCGGTGTTGCTAATAATTGTAAACTATTTATTGTAATAAAAACACTTTCTGCAAAAATTAATAATTTAATTTTTTTTAATTCTAATTTTATTAATTCTTTTTCTTCATCTGTATAAATTTGATTTTTTTTAATAAATATATTTATTTTTATTGGTGTTCCTATATTAGTAAAAGTAAATTCTAAATCTGTAAAATCAATATGACTATTTAATGCTAATAATTCTTTTTTTATTTCACTTTCAAGTTCTGTTAAATCTGTATTATTATAATCAAAAGATAAATAAAATAAAACAGTATCTCCTTCACATTTATTTAATTTACAACCATTAAAATATATATTATTTTCATTTACATATAGATTATTATCAGTTGATTCAAAATATATACTATTATCAACAGTTATATTACCAGAAACATCTAAATTATTATTAACAAATAAATCAGTATTAAATGTTCCACTTCCATCAACAACTAAATTACCAAAAACATCTAAATTATTACCAATAGTAAGATTTTCAGAAATTTTTGTACTACCATTAACTAATAAATTATAGTTTTCACTATTAGAACTATTTATAGCAACATTACTAAAAGTATATTGATTATCTTCATCATCAATAGACCAAGATGAAATATTATTATAAATTTCTTCATATTGATTATTTGTTAATTTAATATCATTAAAGTATAAATTATTATCATTTTTAACAGTAATTATTTTATTTTTTAGTACTATATCATTATCAATAAATAATTTTTTATTAGTAATAAAACTATAAGCATTAAAATTATTTAAATTTGGATAATTATTTTGATTTGATACAAAAATAGATGATGTAAAATGAAAATTATCATTCATAAATATTCTATCTTGATCATCAGTATCATCTGTAGATAAAGATATTGATAATAAATTTAAATGTTTTGGTACCTCAAATTCAATTTCGTTTGTTATATTTGTAATATTTTCTTCTAAAGTAGTATTATTTATATATCTATTTATATTTGTTGTTAATTCATTAATAATTCTTTTATTAATAAAAAATTTAACATTATCTGAAATATCAACATCAAATGTTGCACTATTTCTTTTTGTATTAAATGTAGTTACTCTTGGTTCTCTACCATATTTAAATATATGTTTATTAATCATTAGTTTATTATTATCCATTAATGTATATAAGATATGTGGTTTTAACTTTTCAAATCTTTTTATAAATTTAAAAAAAAACTATATTATAATATATATAATGTCGAAATATGATAAAATACATAGACCAAAATATAATTATGATTCAAGAAAATTAGCAGATTTATTTAGTAGTATTAATAATATGAATTCAGATGAATTAACCCGTTTTAATTTAATATATAAAATTCCATTAACAGTATCAGATAATGACGGTAATAATTTAATTCATTATGTATTAAAAAATAATGATCCAACAAAAACAGAATTTCATAGATTAAATATTATTAAATTTTTATTTAATCAAAATGTTAATCCAGATTCTCCAAATAATGAAAATATGACTCCTTTACATTTTGCGTGCATGAAACAATATGATGAAATAATTAAATATTTAATTGATGATATTGGTGTTAATTATAATTATCAAGATAATATGGGAAATACCGCTTTACATTATTTATTAGCTGGTATTGTAAAAGAAAATAAAGACGATAATATTAAAAGTTTAGTTCCACTACAAGAGAAAAAAGATACTGGTAAAGAAAAGTTATGGTTAGCATTACGAAAAGACATTTGGAGTAAGATTAAGGATTCAGAATATTTAAAAGCAATTAAAGAAACAATTAAAAATTCAATATCTGATAGTAAACAAGCATTACAAATTGCAATTGAATTTGAAGAAGAATTAGTTAAAGAAAATTTAGATCCAACCTCTCGTAATGATTTAGATAGAATTAAATTATTTGTTGGTGCATATATTAACAAATTTAGAAAAATTATTGATGCTGACTGGAATAGTTTTCCAACAATAAGAGATAATGTAATTCATCAAAAACAAATTACATCTTATCCTGGATTAGATACAAATGAAATAAAAGGTGATAAAATACCAAATAAACAAGCTATTATTAAAAATGCAAATATAAATTTAAGAATAAAAAATGATATTGAAACTGAAAAAGAAAATTTACTAGATCAATTAGAAAAAATAGATGATATAGATATGAATGATATTAATTTTAAAGATGATATAATACAAATGAAAAATAATATTGTTGGTGTAGGTAATCATTTAAGAATAGGTAATATTAATAGAAATTATGAAAAATATAGAGATACATGGAAAGATACAGTATCAAATTTTGTTATAGACGAAGTTGATAATATAATCGATTTAAATAATAAAACATTTATAGGTGGTGCAAGACAATTTGAAATTATAGATGGTACAGATCATATTGATAATACAAATGATAGTATTGAAGATTTAGTAGCAAAAATATTAAGTGGTAATAAATATAATAATAATTTAGTTAATACTGGTGATATAATTAGTGTTAAGTTATCATATTATTTTATTAATTTTATATTATCAAATGTATCAGATTCAACTGTTACAACGACTCATTTTATTAATTATGAAAAAAGTTTATTAAATAACTATAGTTCTCTTAATGGAAAAAATGTTAATGAACAATATGAATTAATAAAAAATTTAATAAATAAACGTTCAAAATATACTAAAAAAGATGAACAAAAAAAATATATATATACCTTATTTTGTAAATTTAAATTAGCAAATGAACCAAGTCATTTAATTGGTCAAATAACACGTTGGGAAATGTATTTATTTGCAGGATTTTTTAATTATCAAACTGATTTAAAATTATCAATTTCACAAGCTGCGCGTATTGAAATAATAAAAAATTCTAGTAAAAAAGAGAATATGGGTACATGGGTTGATAGATTACTTACTGATAATTTTTTAATAGATAAGGAAAAACATAGTGGTAATCCTAATATTGAACATATTAAAATAATAGTAGATGAATTTATAACAAATAAAACCTTAAAAAGAATTAACTATAATTTAACACAAAAATTATCAAAAATAGATAAAGATTATTTTGATAAATATACCCCATGTGAAATTATTGTAGCTTGTATTGTTAATTATTATAATAGTATGCCCCAAAAACCTTTATTACAACATTTAGTTGATACTATATCATTACTAAGATATCATATGATTAATGATTTAGATGATACAAAATTACAAAGTTTATATACAGATAATTTAGATCCAAGTAATGTTAATGGATTAATTTTAAATCAGTTTAATAATATTCGAGAATCTAAATTAGATAAGACCATTTTAGATAATAGTAAAATTAAAATTAAAAATGAATATAAAAATATTTTTGGAGATAATATGGATAGCAATTTAATTGAACAATTAACTGAATTTCAATTACCAAGTATGATTAATTTTTATATTAGTCATAATAATTTAACAGAACCAGAAGAAAAAAAACATAATATACTTAAAATGATTGAAGCAAGATTATTAGGATTTAACTTTGTTGGTACAATACCAACATCTCAATTTATTGAAAGAGACGGTCCAAATAATATACATATTAATTTTTTTAATTTTACTAATGAATTAAATACTGGTAGAAGTCCTAATCCAAATTTAAATAAATATTATAATATTAAAACAATTCCATCAAATATATCAACAATTTATTTATTTAAACCACCAACTAACAAAAATATATGTAATTTATTAATTGAAAGTAGTAATAAATTAATTGAATTATTTAATATTACAGCTAGAATAATTAGTAATTATATGGATAATTTTGAAGCAACTAGAAAATCAAAAACATATGGTAAATTAATAACATATTTAATGCCAATATTAAATGCAATTACTGCACAAATTAATACTTATAAAAGTTTACTAGAAACATTAGATTGTAATAAAAGAATAAATATTAAATATACTAAATCATTTAAATCAATTGTAAATAAAATAAATGGATTATTATTCTTATTTTATTATATAAATCAAGATGATATTAAAATACCTGCTTTTATTTCTGATCAGTTCAATGAATATTCGACGATAGAAGTATTTTATAATGAAAATAGTGATATTGTATTTCCAAATGATGATAATCTTCGTTTAGATGTAGTAAATGGTACTAAAATAAACCATAAATTTGGTAATATACCAATACAAGGTTATAATTCTATTATTAGAGAAATAGTATTTGGAGATTATTTTCTTGTATCAGAAATAATTAAAGATAATTATGATAAAAGTAAAAGTGAACCTTTACCACCATCATTAAAAATAGTACTTTCAGAATTTTACGAGTATAATACAATTAATTTAATAAAAGATACATTAAATAATAAAGATTTTACTATTGATGATTTATTACCAAAAAATGTAAGTGAACAAGTTAAAAATATTACTAAATTTTCAATGATATCAAAGATTATAGAAGAATTAGTTAAAAGAAAATTAAAAAATTATATCCATGAAATTGGTATTAGCATATTTAATGAAATAAGAAGAGGTAAAAACATAAACATAAATGAAACAGAACTTGAACAAATGTTTGACCCAGTTCCTTTTGATGTTGAGCTCAATAAAGAATTATCTGATGGAGAGAAAGAATATATTGCAGGTATATCTGATAAAAAGGATAAAGACAAAGTTAAAAACTTTTATAAATTTTACGAAGACCCTGTTATTAAAAATAAAAACTTTTTATATCCAGATAATTACAATAGATTAAATCAGATAAATTTATTATATTACATTGATATTAAAGAATCAATTATTGATACTTTAGGAGGTGTTAATATATATTTAAATAATAATGAGAATGAAAATGCTATTTTTAATTTATTAAAATTTAAGAATCATCATATTTTACAAAAATTAAAAGATACATATGAATTAAATTATGAAAGGCAATTTAAAATAAATAATGGAGAAACTTTAATTCAATATATAGATAATCAAGTAGATAATCATGTGTCACTTTTTACAAATAATATGAATGATCAATATGATCAAATTAAATATTTTGTAAATACACAGTATGAAGATATTAAATATATTATATTATCTAATGATGCTTTTGGTAATAATATACCTAAATTTTTAGAATTATCATATTCAATTTGTAATTATATTACTCAACAATATTTATATGAAAAAATTAATAATACTACTGATACATATTATACTAAATTTTCAAATAAAAAACAAATTGATTTTATTCATATAGATGCATCTGGAATAGATATTTCAAAAATATTTAAATATTCACCACAAACAATGGATGATAGTAATATAATTAATAGATATAATCAATTAAATTATTCACCATATACTTATTTATATGGTTGGTCACAAGTTTTACCTAACATTATTGATTCAAGTGAAAATATTATACAAAATAATTTAGATAAAATTGATATTATGAAAAATGTAAAAGACTTATCTGAAAATTATTTTATTAAAGGTAAATATAATGAAATAAATTTATTTACAAGAGATTTATTAATTCATTTAACACAAAAAGTTATTTGTAGTACAATTGAGATAATAATTAGAAAAGTTTTATTAGCTCAACTTCAAGATCAAGAAAAATATAAAAATAAAGTAATTATGATAGATTATATGTTTAATACAGAAGATGCTAGTGGAGAAAGTTTAATTGATATATTAAATGATAGTATTGCAATTGAATTAGTCCAAAGTAATGTTGGTATGTTTAAAAGTAAAAAAGATAAATTAGCATATACAGTTAAAGATACAGATGATATATTATATTCTTTTATTGATTCAATGGAAACATTATCACCCATAGAATTATCAGATTATACAATTAAAGTATTAAAAAATAATATTGTTAAATATCTTGGAACAATTATACCAAAAATTATTCAAAATTGGAAAATAACAAGTGAAAATGTTTACTTATTCAGTATTAATCAATATAATTTATTAGAATGTAAAAAAATTATATGTAAAGAAACAAAAACATAAAATATTAATTCTAACTAACTTTAGAAATTAATGTATCAATATATGTTTTATTAGTTGTATCAATTTCTGTATCATATGGTTTAGTATATTTTTCAGTAACTCTAAGTGTTAGACTATGTTCAAAATTTCTAAAATCTGGTTTCGTACCATCTGGGTAATAAAATTTAATACTAAATTGAGAAATAGTTGGTATGGGAATATCAAATTCTAAAGGTGAATTAACAAATGTATTAAATAAAATATCACCAGTATTACCAGCCATAAGAATTTTAGAAAAAATATTTTCTTGATTAATGTTACTATTTGTAATAATACCTTCATAATCATTTAGATACATTGCCATATAATAATTATTATTTGATAAATTTAATAAATTATTACTTAATTGTGGATTCCCTACCTCATCATAAATATTGGGTAATATGTAATCATTAAAATTAGATGTAACATGATTATATGGTGTAATTGAATTTAAGCTAGCAGGATTTTTAAATCCTAATATTTCACCAATCGTATCTTTTCTATCAAATAAAAAACTTACTTTTGCAGGAATTTGAATTTTAACATTAGGACCACCATTACCTTCTAAATTTATACTATCAGTTATTAAATCTTGTAATATAATAATAGAAAAAGTATCATTAAAAGGATTTATTTCATATACAATATGATTTGTATTAATTAATGATGCAGGAATATCTCCAATAGCTGCAGAATCACTAATCGTAACAGTATCACCAACTTCTACTAAATTATTTGGATGTGTAATTGTAATTTTATAAGATCCAGATGTACTACCTTCTTTATCAACAATTAATGAATTTGGTAAATTTTCTAATTCAAATGCAGTAAATTTTACTTCTTGTGTATTTTTATTAATTGATACATCAAAAAAATTATATTTTTTTTGATTTATTGTTGAAGATAATCTTTCAATTTCATTCATTTTTGTACTTAACGTCTCTATTAATGAATCAATATTATAAAATCCTTCGTCAATAGTAGTACTATAAATATAATTTCCATCTTCTAAATATTTCCAGTATAATTTATTTTTTTTATTATTTATATTATTATTAATATTAAAATCAATAAAAGGGATTTCAGTTGTTAATAATTCTATCCGAACAACATTTGTAAAACTTTTTTTTAATTCAATTATATAATCATTTGCATCAGGATATCCATCAATACTTTTTATAATTTTGCCTATAATTATTTTATCACCACCACAATTCATATCAAAATTAGCTTTAATATTTGAATTAAAATATACAAAATTATCTTCTACTTTATTTATATAATGTTTTGATTGATATTTATTATAATCTATCGGATAATTTGCATTTAAATATTGTACAGGAATACCACCAATATCTAAAAATTCTAATTTTATTATACTTTTAAAATTATAATTATTAGTAAATTCATTATTTAAAATATTATTTGTTTTTGAATAAGAAAATGGTATTTTTATAAAAATATAATTATTTTTTAATTCATTTATATCAATAATAAGAAAAGAATAAATATTATTTAATACAGAATTATTAATATCAATATCATTTAATGTATATATTTTTTTATATTGTAATATAGAATTAATTGGAATATTACCAATCATTCTAAAAGTATTATCTATTTCTTCATAAAAACTAATATTTACTAATGTATCTGTTTCATTTATATTTTCTATATTATTTATACCATGATTATCATATTTTATTAAACAATAATCAAAATTATTAATAAAATATAAACTATCACGTAATATAATATTTTTACAATATATATTTTCAATAGTTATATAATCACCCATTTCTAAACCATGATTTTGAATTTTTAATTTAATTTCTGTTGAATCTTTTGTAGTATACAAAGGATTTTTATCTAATATTTCTACACGTAAATTTACAATATTATATGGTATTTTATTTCTAAATTTAGAGTCAATATTAACTAATGATACTTTTAATTCAGAATTATTTTGGTATTTATTTATATCTTCATTTTGTTTTTTATTATTTGATTCTTGTATTAAATTATTTTTATATTCATCTATATCTATTGAATTTAATTCCATTATATATATATATGTGTATTATTTAAATAAATAAAAATTGAATTAAATATATAATATTTATTATATTATATATTTAATGTCAACAACTACTGATATACATATCTGTTCATCTGTTAAAATTAATAAAGTAAATAATAAATTAGATTTTATATCTTTTCCTCCTACCAGAAAAGAAGATACAGAATTAAATGAAAATATTATAAATGCTGTAGTTAGAAGTATTACTTATAGTTCTAAAATTTGTAATTATTGTGAATTAAGTAATACAACTTTTTCAAAAGATAATACTAATATAATTATGGATTACTTGGCTGGATCACAAAATATAAGTAATCATCATTGTTATGGATGTATTCAATATGATAAAACTAAACAAGAATTATTTGATCAAGCAAATATGTATTTTGAATATGATATGAATATTATTCAAAAACATTCACTATCTGAAAAAAGTATTAAAATTCCAAGAAGTAATGGAGATACAAGTAATGGTATTATAGTGAAAGATAGTTGTTTAAGACTATTAGAAAATAATTTAATGGTATATGTAGAATTTACTGATAATGAGCAACTAAATAATAAGTGGGTTCGTTTTATTGATTATAAGAATGGTGAAAAAGTAACTAAAGGACTTTTTACACTAAATCCAGAATTAAAAAATGAACAATTAGTTTTAACAATTAAAAATCATCCAGAATGGTTAAATGAGTATAGAGAACCATGGAAAAAATTATTTGAAGAAGAATTTAATAAAATTAATATTAATTATAAATTTGAATATGAAGATTAATTTTCTAAAGATAAAATAAAATTAGGAGAATTACAATCAATTGTTTTAATAATTTTTAAAGTATTTTCTAATATATAAAAAACAACTATCTCATTTGTATCTTGATTTGCTACATATAATTTAGTACATTCTTTATTTAATTCAAAATGTCTTGGTGTGTCACCAAATGTTAATTGAACATTTTGTAATTCTAACAAATGATTATCTAAAATTTTAAAAATAGCAATACTATTATGACCTCTATTTGATGCATAAATGTAACCTTTTTTACTATATTTAATAGTACCACATGTATTTTTAACATTAATATTTTCTGGAATAGTTTTTATATTTTGTTTAATTTTTGGGATAACACACATTTTTATTACTGATATAGAAGATGATAATTCATTTATAACATATAAATAATCATTAATAAAAATAATATATCTCGGTCCACTATTTTTTTGTAATTCTATATAATTTTTAAATTTTAAAATTCCACGATTATAAGAATAAATATCAATTCTATCTGTTCCTAAATCAGGAACATATAAATCACCCTTATAAAAAGCACATGAATGATGATGAGATGTTTTTTGTCTATTATCTAAATGATCTTCTATTGTATAAATCTTATTTTCATTTTCTGGTTTAATTATTTGTGTTGCTTCTTCTAATATATTATTAATTATAGGATGTACTGAAATTATTGAGTCCCAGTAATTAATATTTATTATATATTTATTATCTGGTGTTATTTGAAGATAACAAGATGATTTACCACACGAAGAAACTTTTTTTAGAATTTTATTTGTTTCTGTATCTATTGTTAAAATATAACCATCTTTTATTGATTCACAACATACATATACATATTTCCCACGATTTATTACAAATGCAGGATTAATACAATCAATATTTGTTTCAGTATTATTTTTTTTTATAATAATTGGTTTTGAAGATATATTACCTTTAACTTTATGTGCTAAAATATTAAAATCATTATAAGAACATATTAAAAGTTTATCCATTAAAATAATATAATTTATATATTTATGTATCTTTTTTATATAATTAAAATATTTTCTTTATATTTATAATGAATATAAAAGGCGGAGGAAGTGCTGATATATATTGTAAATTTTGCCATTCACCTATTAATTATTATAATAATGCTTTTACAATAACTAATATTAATAAGTATAAAAAACATTTATTAGAAATTTATGAAGAAATTAAAAAAATTAAAATTAAAAAAAAAAGACAAACATTAGAATTTAAATGGATGTTATTTGCTATTGGTGGTACTGGGTATAATTCTTTACCATTTGATGATTTAGATGATTTTGAATATACATTTTTTAAAAAATTAGTAAATAATTTTACTAAAATATATAAACCTGTTTTATTACATAAAATTTCTAAATATAAATGGCTAAGTGATATTACATTTATGCATTTTAATA
>JACKZZ010004238.1_pt1 | contig 13434 bp, 4 predicted proteins | sample 8027871 | NCBI WGS metagenome assembly JACKZZ01 (sample SAMN15724774, study PRJNA655200) | protist metagenome | isolation source: fluorescence activated cell sorting (FACS) single amplified genomes of... | place: USA: West Boothbay Harbor, Gulf of Maine | collected 2000-07-19
ATCGTGGAATAAATGGTTTTGGTGGAACACCGTTACATAAAGCATGTTTTGGTAGTCATGTAAATTTAGTTAAATGGTTAATTGAACACGTTGAAAGAAGATATGGTAAAGATGAATTAAAAAAATATATAAACTGCATTGATTCACATGCTAGTCAAATGACACCATTATTAGAAGCATGTCGTACAAAAGTTGGTTATATGGAAGATCGTTTAATAGTATTAAAATTATTATTAAAAAATGGTGCAAATCTGAGGTTAAAAGATATTCATGGTGATAATTGTTTACATTGGGCTGCAAGAACTGGTTCCTTACCTGTTGTAAGATATTTATTAAAAAATACAGAAGGTGCTGTATGGGCAGCAATGGATGAGAATATATTAAGAAAAAGACCGATTGATATAGCATTAGAACAATGTTGTGAAAAAGTTAATGTACTAAATAAAGATGAAGCTAGTAATACCGGTAAGAGTGACATATATTTCTTAATTTTTATTTATTGTTTCCTTTTGTACTTTCTTTTAACCTTAATTTCTTCTTCTCAGCATCTGTACGATTAAAAAACGTCTCATCAGAAGAACCACCAATAGTTGTACAATTAGAAGATTTATTTCCGTTACCGTTAAATCGTGATTCATCGACAATGTTATTAGCAACACATAAAGTGTATGCAAGAGATGCTGTTTACGGGCAATTGTTAAAACTAGTACAAGGCTCCAATGTGAGATTAAAAATTCAAAGAAATCGTGAAAGAAGAGAAAATGATAAAATAAGAAGAAAGCAAAAATTACAAGATGAAAGGGATGCTATTGTTGAACTAGCTAGATCAACAGCCATGGATGCAGAAGCAGAATGGATACGTCAGAGGGAGGGTGCTACAATTGTAAGACAAAACATGGAAGATGCTTATGTTCAATCAATGGTAAATAAAGAAATTGAAGATGCAACTAAATTTTTAGATTCAACGGAAGGAAAAAGGGAATATAAAAAAAGAGCAACAGAAATACAAAACCGTAGAAAAGAGTTAGCATTATCGAAAGGTGAACCAAAACCAAAACGTTTACCAGCAAAAGAAGCCAACGAATTAGCAAAGAAGGAATTAATTAGAGAAAGAGCAGATGATGTCAGAAAACAAAGTATAAGAGATTTTAGAAGAAAAAATACACACAAATTTGAGAAAAGAGAGAAAAAAGCACTGGAAGAAGCATCAAAAAAAGCATCTACAAGAAGATTACGAGTATTGGAAGAATTAGAACAACGATTAAAGGATGATATTGATGTGCAAACAGGTTTATGTAGTGAGCCACATTTAAATCTAAATAAATTTTGTAGCAGTTATACAGGTTGGTAAAACTCATTATAATGTTACAGGTAATGTAATTTTTCAGTTGTTCATTCATATCCTAATTGTATCTATAAAGTAGTTCAGGTAAATAATCTATATGAGCGTCACATGTACTTTAATTTTCTTATTCAATATAAGCCAGTTCTACTTGTTGCTCTTAATGATTTCCATAATTGATCTTCTTTTGATTTTTTCGTGCTGTTCCTCACCATTTTCATTTTCTCATTTTTTGGTATTGAATCACTAAAACGTATTGATTCCCGATTGTCATATTTTCTGATAAAGTTTAAATTAATAATGGTTGAAGGTAGTAATGGTTCTGGTATATTAATGTAATTTTTCATTTTTGTATGTTCTGGTCCCAACCATATCAATGGTCCTATTGGCGATAGTAATGATGATGTCGCTAAATAATCTGTATTAACATTACCCTTCTCAATAAGTTTCGTATTTTTATTTGTGGTGAGAGTACTGATAGGGTTATTTATAATGACATTATTTCTTGGCTTTGTTGAAATTAATTCAGTAAATTGATTTAAGCAATTATCATTTAACTTAGGTTTTAAACAAAGTAAATTTTCGTTCTCTAAAATAGAAAATACATGATCGTTAATTAAAGGTTGTTCCACAGTAGCTTGGGCATTGTATTTCCATTCTTTCTGTTTCTTTGTACCGCCTATTATTTTAAATAAAAATGGTAATATATTTAGACCAACTTTTCTTAATGTTATGGATACATTAAATTGAATTGATTCATTCGGGTGTAGTGTACATTGTATTGGATGTATACATACTAGACCGATCTTTTCATACGATTGACCACTATTTAAAAATAAATTATTATCAGTGTCGAAGATACCTATGTTAACACTTGCCGTGCCTGTATTGGTTATATTTACATAATTTTCCCGTGGCATTAATGATGGCACCTTATTAAAAATTTTAAAAAATGGATGGGAAAAAAGTGTTATGTTTAAGAAAAAGTGAGATTTGGTCCAAGATGGGGACATTCAAAAAAATTTCAAAATTTTTGAAACTTACTGTACCAAAATTAATGCTATCTTTTGGTTGTATATCTATATCAATATTACCACCTTTACCGGATAAATGTAATGTCTTTTTCGAGTTTGGGTTATGTTTAATAAAATTTTTCATTTGATGATCATTTTCATTACTATAATATTCTGGCATTCCTTGAAATATCAAATTTATTTTTTCATTTTTTCTTTTTCCATTTTCTTTGTGATGCATATTATGATGTGTATTCTTCATTGTTGGTGCAAATGTTATTGTATATTCTTGTTTCGTTGATGCAGGTATCAGAATAGTACCAGATGGTTCCACTTTGTATAAATCTTCGCCATCATCACCTTCTTTCTCCTTCTTCTCCTTTGATAGATGGAAATGCGTCTTTATTTTAATTGGTGAGTTAGATGAATTGAATAAAATTATCTTTTCTTTCTTTTCAAAATTATATCCGATACATCCAAAATCAATTTTATCAACATTATCATCAACATTATCATCATTTGTATTATGTGTTAATAAATATTCGAACGGTATGCCATGACCATGAATTTCAATTGGATAACTACCATCGATTGTATGTATGTTTAATACTGATAATATCTCACCTTCCTTTACAGGTGAAAACGTAATCTGAACATGAGCTTTTTCATTTACTGGTACAATTTTCTCAAACTTTTTTTCAATGACATTGAGTAACATTGATGTATGCATATCATTTGTTATTAATTTATATTCAACCTCTTTGTCTTGTTGATTTTGTAAGACTAGTGATTTTGTTCTAGATTCACCCAAATAGATATAATTAAACTTTATTTTTCCTAATAATCTTGCATTAAATAAAAATTCTTCTGTACGACATTGAAAATATACTTTATATTTTTTCATTTTTTCTTTGGTAACAGTAGTATCAGTAGTATCGTTTTGTAATGATACATAACCATACATCAATTCGATGTACATGTACGATGAAGTTTTATTGCTATCGTATGTATCAGTTGGGTGAAATAATATTGTTATGATTGCAAATGAATGTGGCTGAATACTACCATTATTTATATTCGCGTCCGTTCTAAAAACATTTGATGAAAATATTATTTGATACGGTACAGTATAATTTGTATCATTGTATATTTTCACTTTTTTGGTAATATATTGTGATATTAAGCATGATTCAAATGTGATACTGTTGTTCTCTTGTTGATTACTATTAGCATCATTCTCTAATGTATTGCTACTAAGCATACTTACCTCTGTTTCTGTATTATTTTTACTGTTTATGTTTATTTTATACAATCGACATGTGTTAATAACAGGATTACATAATAATTTGATATATTCAATGCGACCACTTGTCATAATCATCTTTAAATGTGCTATCTTTGGTGTACTTTGATATAAATGCAATTGATTTAAGTAATCTTCTTTTGATGGTGGTTGGATAGGAACTTCATTCCTATCATTCTTGTTCTCGTCCTTGTTCTCATCTTTCTCTATGATTGTTGACCATGCTATTATTATCTTTGATGAATTTGGTGCTGATGGTATATTTATTGTTGGTGGTGATAATATTTTCCATCCAGTATTATCTAATACGACATCTTTCATATGGTTGACGTTGTTATTCCCTCTTCCCTCTTTCGACTCGTTTTTCAAGTTGTATTCAACAATTGAAAATGTGATTGGATATGGTTCTGGTCCACCATTTCTTAATTCAAATGATTTTGTGTGCTTCAAACTATTCATTGATACATTGTTAAAATTAATTATAGATGGCCATTCTTCAATAATTAACCATTTAATACCATTCCCATAAATATTGCATTTCCATTCAGTTGGTAATGCATCTGTTGTGATGACAATACTTTTGTTTGTTTTCTTTTCGTCTTTTGGTTTATAAAGTATATGATAGAGGTGTTCTTCCTTTTCTTTTAATTTAATACTTTGAGATTGTGTCCTTGTTGCTGTATCTTCTATCTTTTCTTTTTTTACTTTTAACAATTGAATAATATTATCATCATTGATATTTTTTCCACCAGTATTTAACAATTCTATATTATAAAACATGGTACCGGTACCAACATTTCTTAGTTGTAATATTTTTACACAGTGACCACCAACAACCGTAGAACCTAGGTTATAGGATGATGGGAAAGTGATAGTAGTATAACTTTGCTCTTCATTCGATATAGTTGCTGTCATTCTTGGTCTACCTAATCCACCAATACATTCAATGGAGGAATCAATACGATTATTCATAGTCAAATTCATTACTTTTATTTCCATTTCAAAAAAGATGTCTTCCATGTCGTCACCAGCTGCTGCAGCGGCAGAAGAAAAAGGAACAACAGTGTTTCTATTTTCGAAATTCTCCTTAACTTCACCATTTGTAATATTTGTAGTATTTGTAGCATCAACGATAATCATTGTAAATGTAATTTCAGTAGAACTTTCACTATTTAATGTGCCTTTGATTGGTTCAATTGTGAATATTGGTTTATAGTTCTTATTTGCGTTCGTCTTCTTTTCTTTCATTGTAATATTATATTCACATGACATACCGCAGTGGTTAATTAATCTTCTTTTCATTGTTTTCTTAGTATTAATTCTTATTTTATTAAAATTTAATCTTGATAATATATCAAAATGTAATAAATTGGAATTTGAATTACCACTAATAATTAAATTCATACCATTATTACCACTATTGCTGCCATCTTTTTTAGAACTAAAACGATTGGGTTGGATCAACAAGTTACCATCAAATTCACCATCATGTATGGGTTTCATTTCAATAGTGAGTTCTACTTCTTTACCACCACCTATTAACGCTGTGTCTTTTTTCATTTCTTCATTGTTACTGCTAGTAATTACAAACTTCGCATTACATCCCATGGTTAATAAATTCGGTGGTGTTACTTGACATGTATAGGATGAGCACATTTTACCAATATTTCTTATACGAATTATCTTTCTACTTGTACTACCTGTTGCAATCTCACCAAAATCAATTATTGATGACGCATCAATTAATTGTAATTTTGAATACGATTGTATAGCTTCTAAAGGTATTCTTATTTCATCTGCTTCACTGTTTATAATTAACAAGTTTTGGCATTTTATTTCTTGTTCTTTTGCCGTTGATGGTATATGCCATTTAATTCGAATCATTTGTTCCTTCTTTTTTATGATGGAACATTGTAATATGTTTCTCGTACTGTTGTTCGTACTGGTGTTGTTGTTGTTTGTCGTGTGTATTTTATTTTCATCAGATAATTCAATTGTAAACATGTTATCATCGTTTATTTCTAATCTTATTTGACAGTTTAAATTAATGGTACCAGTATTTTTTAGAATTATGATTTTTTCAATCATCTTTTCATCTTTAGTATGGTATCCAAAATGTATCCTCTTGTTACTCGTTATCTCAAAAACGTCACTGTCGTTGTCATCAATATTTAATAGAATACCGTTATTTTTTAAATCATATATTTCATCCTTCGTTATTTTTGTAGTCATTTCATTCCATTCCAATTTTACTTCGGCTATACTTGCTGTTACTGTTGTAATGGTATCAATTTTTTTCAGGTGTTCATCCATACCTTCCCATTGTAAAACTAAGCAACAGGATTGTATTGATGGGCTGTCAGGTAATGGTGTAAACATCAATTTTATTGGTATTGTTTCACCTGAATGTATAATGCCAGTAAATTGTTCAATGTAAAAGGATATCTCGCTATCATCGGTATACAAGTCTTCATTCGTTTCTTCTTTCGCTGAGTGTATTTCTATTTTGTATTTGACATTGTTGAAGGAGGATGCATTGTTAATGTTTATAAATTCAATATGTGTTGTACCAACAATAACATCACCTTTGATGAATGTTTTATTAGTATCAAACGTTAATAATGGACGTCCGCCACTAACATGGATAGTACATTTTCTTAATGGTAGTGTGTCCTCACTGAGAACATTTTTGGGAAGAAAAAAAACATGAATATGTTAAAAGTTGTACAAATTTGAAATCTTCTCTTTTATTTATACTTACGTGTCTTCATCAATATCTAAAATAATTTTAGATTGATCACTATTGTGTGTATGATCTTTATTTATTATAAATGAAAATTGGTTGATGCTTCTATTTTTGATTAACAATTTTAAGGGTACGAATACGTCTTTCCCTGGGTGTATGCAATACGATTGAAACATGACATCAATATTAATATTGGTATTCTTCAGCTCTGTTCTTTTTTTAAAACTTTTTGTTACTACACGACCATTTACTACTTTTTTTTCAGTGGTTTCATACATATCTTCCTGCTCACAAAGTATATCTTCTACCTTCCATTGAAACATTGTTGGCATATTACCAATATTACGTATGTATATACCATTTGGCTTTTGTTTCTTATTTTCATCGGCTTGGTTTTCTGTGTATTCTTTCTTTTCACAATCATTCTCGTCTTGCATGGTGTATTCATTGTTTACCAGTATCATTCCTAAATCATGATGACGACCAATTTTACTTTTGTTACTATTGTCACCCTCTAATAATACAATCGATGCACCACCACCAATGACTTTAATATATCCTTCGTGTATTGCTCCATCTGATGATTTAATAACAAAATTAATATGTTCAACACTACCAACATTCATTGGTACTACCCTGACTAGCATTCTTATTTTTTGTCCTGGATGTACCTTACCGTAGGATGGTGATACTGATATACATCCTATTGTTAAGTTGTCATTTTCACGAAAGATTTTATATCCGTTATATTCTGTAGTTGTATTAATATCATGATATTCATCATCGTTATTATTACCATCATTATTCCTATCATCATTATTCCTATCATCATCGTTTTCACTATCACCACTACTTTTAACAGCAGCAGTAGTAGTACTACCACCAATTAATAACATTTCATAGGATACAACAAAATTTCCACTGTTTTTTATTTCTGTAAATGTCTGCTTCGATGTATTAGCACGTAGTACACCATAATCAAAATTCATAGTAGGTACAACTAAATGTGGTGCAGCAACAGTACCAATCAATAATAATTCCAAAACTTCTTTTTTTCCATTCACTGTGATATTGATAGACGATCGTAATAGTTCAACACATAACGGTTTAATTTTAACTTCAATGAATGAACTGGTATTTGGTTCTAGTACGATGTTATCCATTGGCAGTACATGAATTAAAAACTTCTCGTTGTTGCTATTGTGATTTGTTATATTTAATGTAGTTGATGTATTACCGTAATTTTTAATAGTTATTTTTTTGGTTTTGTATTGTTTTACAAACATGGTACCATAATCTAATGATTTTTTTTCTAGTCGTACATCAACATAGCCAATACCACCAGATATATTCATACTATTGTCTACTATTATCTCACCACCTGTTTCTACTTTTGACCATTTTAATTGGATTTGACCATTGAATTTTTTATCATACTTATTTTTTTTATTGTTAGTAGTAGCAGCAGTATTTTCAGTAGTAGTAGTATCAACTATATGCTGTGTTAAATCATAAACAACAGTGATCGACTGTGATGATTTACCATCTATACACCCACGGTATATACCATGTACACTACCTTCAATGTAGTAGTGGGATGATATGCAACTACTATCCTTATTACCATTCCAATCATATATTTCAACTTGATAATTACATTTTAATAAGCCATTATTGACGACTTGAAATGTTTTTTTATTGATTGAACCAATTGAACGCAAGCCATATTGTATTGTACGCAGTAGGTGTACACTCTGGTATCCTCTCTTATTCAAGCCATCTTGATCTTCTATAATTAATTCTGAACATGCACCATACCCTCTTGCATTCACAACTAGAACGTCATTGTATTCGCTAGAATTCTTTTTCTTTTTCTTTTTTATATTATCATCCTCATTTTCATATTGACTTATGTTTCCAAATAAAATTTCGGAATGATACAATACATGCGGTGTTTCTGGAGTAAATGCTAATACAATATCCATTTGCTCACCAGGTGTCATTGTCCATGAATACATGCGATCACCGTTTACACTATTTAATACAATTACAGCATCAGATGAGCAACTGATTACTTTCATTGTTTGATTTTTTAAACTGGTATTAGTAAATGTGATTCTTTTTTCACTTGTTACAATATCAGTGTCTTCATGAAACAAAATTGATGCAGGTACATTACCAAAATGAACCATCGGTGGTTGTACAATGACACCAGGTGAGCGCTGTCCACGTAATGTCATTGTTACAACGTTTTCTTGGTTGTCATTTGATGTATTGTTACTACTAATATTACCATCAATTAAAATACCCCTTTGTATCAGTTGATCTATTTCTTCTGTTTGCCATGGTTCAAATTCAAAACTAATGTGTTCTCGTAGAGAATGACGATGATTACCGATAAATGTAATTTGAAAATGCCACGACCAATCGGAATGTAATGGTGGCATAGCTCTGATACCTATATCATGCTCATCTTCGTGTTGAACACATATTGAACGACGACGACGACCGTTACTACTTGGTAGTGAGGATGAAGTATGTAAACTTTCATACATTTCTTCTTCGTCCTGTGTCCAAAATTTAATTTTTTCATCCACTGACAAAGATATTAATGTATTATAATCTTCATCATCATTGAAGAAATCCTTTTTATTTTTCTTAAAAGTTCTTTTAGTAGATCTTCTGATATTGTCTTGAACCATTTCTAATTCTTTGTTGAAATAATAATCACTTTCCTTTTTTAAATTTTTTTCATTTTTCAATGCTCTTTTCCAATTACTTCTAATTATATTCCATTTATCATTTTGAATTGTCATTTTTGTATGACTAGCATGCTTTGGTACAATACCTACAAAACGTATATCAAAATGCTTCACATCAACGATAGACATTCTTTTCATACGTAAGATTAATGTACCAATATTTGTTAAAAAGACGTGACACGTTTTCTTATGTTTCATTGATGAATTGTTACCAAAATTAATTGTATTTCCTATAACGGAAGAATGTACTAGACATGTACCGCATGTACCAACCGCTGTTATTTTTTTATTTTTATTCACTCTACCGTTGCCATATGCTATATTTAAGGAGGATGTACTTCTGCCATTCACTAGTGGTCTGTATAGTATCTTCATTATTTTATTTTTATTTGTTTCTAATATACAAAATGATGGCTTTATGTAGTAAGGTTGATCAACAGATGTTGTTATTGTTGTTGTTGAGATATTATTATTAGTAATACTTAGGGTTGAATAACGACATTTACCTTCAATCATATTACCAAAATTAATGCTTGTTGGTAGACCATCTAATACAGGTAAACTACATAAACCAATAATTTCAACTATATGATGTCCATCTCTCTCTGATGGATCTCCTAGTGTGGTTGAGCTTAATATTTTTATTTTTTTCCTGTAGATACCTTTCATTTTTGGTTGAAATTGTATTGATATGATTGTGTAATCATATGGTCCTATCATTAATCTTTGTTTGTTTTCATTGTTATTACTGTTACTGGTAGTGTTGTTAGTGAATATAAATGGTTCGGGTCCTTGTTCTAGTATTGTATCTAACTGTAGATCTTTTGATGTTCTATTCCGCACTTTTATATGGCCAACGGAAAGTTTTTTTGGTGCAGCTATTGGTACATTTAATGTTTGAATAGGAGTAGAGTCTTCTACTGATGATGAAGAAGATGGTGAAGAAGAGCAAATTATATCAACCAATGGTAGTGCGTTGCATGTACCTATAATAGATACAATAGACGTATCAATTGGATTCTTTGCATTTATGACACACAACCATCCTTTATCAATTGGTAATTTTAAATTTTTATTTAGCCATTTTATGTTTAATTTTATAAAGTTTTCACGTTGAATACCAATGTTCATTCCATTGCTACATATTTCACTATTATCATCGTCTCTCATCCATTCTTCGTTTTCTTTTTTCCAAATGTACCCACTGGATATAACGACATTGATACTTATATCAGTAAAACCAATATTTTTAATTATTAATACTTTTTCACTTAGTTGATCATCATGATAGTAGACTAGTGAGTTTCTTTTTAACTTCTGATTCTTCTTGTTCAAGTAGAGTAAGTTTAATGATGGTGGTAACATTGTATCTACTTCTGTTGTATTTTTCACCCCTGTCATCTGTTCTTTCCTGTACATGTTGAATAACCATGGTACAGTCATATTAGGTATGTTGTTGGGTGGGTGGTAATGAATGTAGACAGTTGAACCAATTGTTGGCACTTCCTCCCTTTCACCCAACCATAGCCAATCAATGGGAATATCACGACACATGATACTAGAAGTATTACCATCATCTTTTAATTTTACATTCATAAGTTTATTTGATAGTTTCATCAACACTCCTTGTTTGTAAAATTTTGGTATTGACATCACTTGCGTGCCTTTTGGTATTAATACGTGTACACGTTGACCAACTTTGATGTCATTGATCTCTTCCATATTTTCTTTTCCTTCTTCTTTCTTTTCTTCTTCCATTCCAAGTTCATCATCTTTGCTATATATTTCTGCTAAACGATCTCTTTGAACATGTTCCATTATAATACCATCCTTAACCATTTGAACATTATATAGATTACCAATAATAGATGTAACAACAGCAATACCTACAATTAATGGCCGACTGCCTTTGTTTTCAGTAACACGAAAATCATTTAAATCGAATCCATGTTGAAGTTTGAATTCCTTTTTTAGTAATGATTTACTATTAATACTATGGTTATCACTAGTGTTAGTATCTGCTACAATATCTGATATAAAGTGTAAAACATATTTATTTTTATAAAAATGATCTATTGTTGCAACCCATTTCATGTCATCCGTCACATTAATAGGTATAGGTATTTGATTTTTTCTTGGTAATTGTAACACGATTTCATTGTGATACCATCTGTTAATTAACTGAATCTCTTTTGAACATGTTAATTTACTCGTAGAAAAACTTTTAATAGTTATTTTAGATAATAATTTTTTCCATTGAAACGGGTGTGCTATTTCAATTCCAAATGTATTCATTAAATAAGAGAGACCGCCTGTTTTTTCATATGATTGATTTGTTGGTATTACATGTTTTAATGTTATACAACTAACAGATAATGGTGATAATGCAACCATATTTTTTCTTCGATGTTCACCCGAACAAGATGGTATTGTTATAAAATTAGAATTCTCTAATCCACTTAAGTACATTACTAATGTATATCTGGAATGATTAATGAAGGGTAAGTTGTATGTTGTGCTATCGTCTCTTTCCATTTCCTTCTCGTTCTGTTTTGTTTCTTTGATAGATGTTGGTGGTAGTGTGATAGTATCAGGTACATTCATTGTAATAGGAAAACCGATATGACCAATTAAATGAATTTTTTGTAATTCAGATAATGATGATGTCACATACATTAGTTGGTTTATACTACCACCCGATGACAGTAAATCTGACTGTAAACAGATTGATAGTATCTGTTTGTTGTTAGGTGTTATTGTAAAATGATTTGTAAATTCAAATAACGAGGAGGAGCAATCGATTAGTACTGTCATATTGATGTCTGCACAATTTTCGAATACTATTTCCTTTTCAACTTTCTTTCCTGGCAAAATTAATCCAAAATCAACAACAACCTCCTTCTTATTTGTATTTATTTTGTTGTTATCTTTTAAGATATCCGTGTGTGATGTACCGGGCCATAATGGTGCGTATTGTATGTTCGATATTGATGGGCATGAGGACGATGTTAATGATGGTAATATTCTGGAATTCCTATTGTTAATATTTTGATATCTGATACCCATATCGTAACCACCTATTTGTGATCGACCGCCTTTATGAATAATAACATTTGTTGGAAGAACATCCTCTTCCCTTTGCTCGTCTATTTTGTCACCCACTGTTTCATTGTTACTGCTCTGTGCAAGACATAAATAATCCTCAACTGTTAGTTGATATATCACATTATTTAACTTCATTTCACTATTATGATATTCATCTTTTAATTTCTTTAATTCTTTCGCTAATTCGTTTATCTCCTTCGAAGTAGCAGTAGTATCGGTTTCACCATTTAAGACCTTTTCTTCGTGTTCTTTAGTCAACAGACCCATTGTATCTTTACACTGATTTAATCGATTTAACATACTAAACTGATTTGCATGTAATATACATATATGTACATATCTTGTTAGTTCACTTTTTTTAATGTCAAACTCTTCCTTTATACAACAATGATTCCTTTTTGATAGATACAATCTTTTATGATCGATCGTTTCTTTACCATTAGTTTTCATCGAACGATTCCATGCCTTCTCTGCGTTTTTCAACATATCGTTCGATGTATTTAAATTTTTTTCTATCATCAATTTTCTATCATTTATTTCATTACTGAATGAGAAAACATTAAGATGTCAGTAAAACTATTGTCTAGTAATTGGGGTAATAGATGGTATCAGTAGCAATAGAAGTACTTGAACTTACATTTTTGTTAACAATTGTATTGATTTTTTTTTTTGATAATTTAAAATTTCAATCATTTTTACTTTTTTTTCATTTTTTAATGTACGACAAACATTGGAATGCCATGCTTCAACAGCTCTTCTACCATCATCTATCGAATATTGTGCAACAGTTGCATCAAGTAAATGTTTCTTTTTACTCACTGTTATTCCGTTACTGTCATCATCATTAGCAACACTATTAATATCAAACGATACCCTTTTCTTTGGTATTAATGATAGACCTATATTTCCATAATTATCTTCAGGGTAAACTATCTTTCTTGTGCTTATCGGTTGTAATATCAATGGATTACCACAGACCGTATGATGCTTTACACTATGAAATTCACCCCCACTACAGGTACAAGTCAATGTACATGTATATTTATCTTCTTTTGATGGTGCAAATGTGACAATAATAGTTATACTTTCTTTTGGACGAAGTTGAATTGTTGGATTAATACATATGAAGGTTGGTGTTGGTGTCGCAGAAGATGTTATCGTGC
>JACKZZ010013849.1_pt1 | contig 13427 bp, 8 predicted proteins | sample 8027871 | NCBI WGS metagenome assembly JACKZZ01 (sample SAMN15724774, study PRJNA655200) | protist metagenome | isolation source: fluorescence activated cell sorting (FACS) single amplified genomes of... | place: USA: West Boothbay Harbor, Gulf of Maine | collected 2000-07-19
CAGATAGCAATATTTCCCTCTCTCGCTGCAGTTGAACTTTCGCGGTTTTCAAATTGTCAACCGTCTGCTCCTGAGATATTGTGAACCCAGTGTTTGTGTTAAACTGTATATCTAATGCCTCAATGTCGCCCTTGCACCTCAAATTTATGATTGTAAAAAAAAAAACGACTTCATGAGAAATTTCAAAATCGAAAATTCAGGATGTGCCAATGTGCTTTAAGTTCGGACTTAGTTAACTTGACCCACCAGAAATTCCTAGGAATTCCTAAGGTTTCTTAACTTGAACCCCGGAATTCCTAGAAATTCCTAGGAAATCCATGGAATTCGTAGGAAATCTGAAGAATTCTCAACTTGAACCTCGGAATTCCTAGGAAATCCTAAGAATTCTTAACTTTAACCCTGGAATTCTCAGAAATTCTGAGGTTCAAGTTAACTAAGTCCGAACTTAACACACATGGCACGTTCTGAAAATTTCAACATCTATTTTGTACCTGACACTGTTGTTCTTTCTGATTTGATTTGCCACCATCTACACAACTCTCTCTCTCTCTCCAAAAACACACAATCACTTGAAAAGAATGTAATAATTTAATCATATTTTTCATCTTTACTGGGCGATGGCTTCTTTGGTTGCCGTTTCCTTGTTCTGAGCCATTTCGATTTGTTCATGAATGCGCGCGATCGCCGCCTGCGTTTCCGCGATCTCCTGCTTGTCATCCTCTGCCAATTTCATAGCCGTTTGCATCTTGGCTGCATTTTCGGATATCTCCGCGTTGAATTGCTTGCACTTCGATATGAAATCCTTCCCCTTTTTCGCCAGCCCTGATTGAGCTCGCCTCAGTGACAGAAAAAAAACGAAAATTGCGTTACAGAGCGTGAACACAAAAACAGAAAACTTATGCATTCTGAACTGAAAAAACGACAAATGAAAATACTAGAAACAGAAACTGTTTCTGTTTCGTTGCTTCCCGAAAATTCTAAAAATCCAATTGTTTGTTGCTTCTATTTTCTTAAATCAGAAACAGGTTACAGAAATGTGTTTCTTTTCCTTTTTTTGTGCTGTTTCTGTTGTTTCTGTTTCTACTGTTTCGAGAAACAGAAACAATTTCCGAAACAGAAACAGAAACTGTTTCGGAAACAGTTGTTCAATTCAACATGCTTTTATTTTGCAAAAAATAAAATTTGTACGAAAACAAAAAATGTGTAAATTATGAATTAAAGAAATATCGATAATTACCATAGTTTTGAGAATTCATTGACGAACGCATCCAATCGCTTGTCCCCTCGGCCTGTGAGGTCATTCATGATTTGTTGGTATTCCTCGTCCAACGACATTGTCGCCGCAGGGGCCGCGGCAGCCGCTGAAAGAAAGAACAAAACAAAAACATATACGGCTGATGCGATAATAATGATCAAAATCGGGTTTGCATATCTATTCACGCATGCATAATGATCCATCAACGCGACGAGGGTAAGTGTACCCGAAATTAATTTGACAACGGCGGATATGATTTAGAGGTAGTCACCTTATTTCGGAGTCTTTCATTTTTTCATATATAATATCGACACAAAATTACGGATAAGAGAACAACATTGTTTTTGAATCATGCCCATTACTTTGAGCAAAAAAAAAGTTCGAAACCATTTTCAATGTAAGTTGTAGTATATTTTTGTTGAATTTCCGATGTTTTTGATGCCGAAAAATACCGGGTGCGGCGGCGGCGCCTTCCGCAGACGCCTCAGCATTGCTGGACGCTGCGTTTAGATCTGAATCTTCCCCCGGCATGAAGACGACGACAGCGGACTACTACAAATCGAAACGCAAGCAGCTACTACTACTATTATTATTATTATTATTATTATGATCTTTTGTTGCGATGATAAACGCGTTGTTTAATTAATGACTTGCTTTTTCAAGCCGGAATATGTAATCAACCAATTAATGAATTATGATATTGTTGAGGGCCAAATGAAAACAATCGACTCATCAAGTTGAAAGATGGGTAGATTGGTTTCATTCGACTAAAATTCCTCTGAAGAAATTAATTCAAATTGATCCGATATTGATTAATTACGAAACAATTGTGCCCATTTGGACACCATGATGAAAAAGATTCAATTCATATTAAATAATTGATGAATCAATTGAACAGCATTCGTGCTGAAATGTTGAACTTATAATTATACTAGAATACTGAATAACAATAATTCAATGTTTGACAAATAAAATGAAGTTAATTATTACATTAATTCAATGTTTTGAGTTTGTGAATTTCTACTTCTAAATTCTGACCAATTCAATTGAACGATGAGTATTTAATTACATACAGCAGATACGGAAATCGGAACAGAATCGGGGCGGAATACACACAAAATATGAAAAATGGAAATATAAATAATTGAGAATGATGATAATATGAATGAGTTGAAATCATTCAATCATTCAGATAAGACAATGAAAAATAAATTTGAAAATCGTTTGGGAGGAGGGCAAGGGAGGAGAACAAACACAGCGATAAATGGCCGTGAATCTCAAATGCATTATTATCCATTACAAATAACACAAAACTTACTACTGAAGTAGTAGCAACCTACCCTTGTTGAATTTTCTCAAAAATATTATTTGATGATGTGTACTTTGAATCATAATAGTACAGCGATAACTGGCGGTGAATCTCAAATGTATAATTATCTGTTTCAAATAACACAACAAATACTACTAAAAGACTCACCCGACATTGTTTTATTTTTTCTATCAATATTTTATGTTCTGCAAAAATAATGATGATTGCACAAAAATATCGCTAATACCGCAACGCAAAATCAAAACACCGAAACAACGCCTGCACAATTTAACCGAAAAAAAAAAATCATAAACGCTACACGATCTATAGCGGTTTCAACATTGACACTGCGACATACCAATGCATTCAACGCAATAGCAACACTGGAAATGACATAAAAATGGAAATGGCAAGACACTGGTGATCAAAAATTCAATTCAATTTATTTGTCAACAAATTAAAATATATATCAAAAATCAAATGATTTTTGAATTTAGTAATCATAATGATACATTTTAAAATAAGCAAATTAAATCTGAAATTATGAATACAGTTCTTTGACAATATATATACACTGAAGCTAAATAAACTAAATTATTCAATAAATTCAAAATCAATTGATGACAATTTTGCTTGAAAGAAAACAATTAACGAATTGAAAATGAAAATGAATGACAATGCGAAATTGATCGGCCTGAATAATTAATCAAATAAAAGTGGGCCGTTGGTAATTGTACAAACAGACACTAACAATTAATAATATGCTATGATGAATTATACAAACAACAGATAGCAATTAATTAACTACTCAATTCAATATTTCAAACATAATACACAGTCTCAATAATGGATGAATTAATTCCTTGAAACAATTTAATTTTTAAATTGAATTTTAATTCATCAATACATCACTGACAAATAGACGACCGATTCTTTTTTTACGAGCCTGACAAAAAGAGAATATGTTGAAGCTGTTATTTAATAAATAATTTAAAAGATAATTTTATTATTTTATATTTTTTTACTTTTTTGATGGACCGTGTTGATCACCACGCATTGAAGAAACGGGCAGCCTTGGGAAAAGAGCAAGCTGGAGACTTCGATCGCATTGGGTGACTGGAAATTATTCATAAAGAAGAACACAAACAAATAACATTCACAATGACGTCTCTGAAACGTTAATATATAAACGTTTTATTGCATATTTCATTGTTTTGTTCACTGACGAAGGAACAGGTGTTCCGAAAGCTTGACAAAGTATTCATTCATTTTAATAATTTTTTAATTTCAAAAATCGACGCGCGGTCATGACCATATATCAAAATTATTTATTTCAAAAATAAATATCCCAAACGTTGATTTGAATGCTTGTTTACTTGGCCTTCTGCCCAAATGCGGTGTAGGTCTGAAGAACAAAACCATCGCCTTCGACATTCTGAGGCTTACGGCTACGTCCGACAACTGACACAATTGATGCACAAACAACGATTTATTTTTGCAAAAAATATAAATACATTATAACTTTAAAAACACAGACCCAAAATTTGAAATTATAATTTTTGAAACAAATGTTGATTCGAATCTCTCGATTCAAATAAAACATATTCTAAAATGTTTTGAAAAATACCTCCCAACAAATCGACAAGGAGATGAAACATAAAAAATAATCATTTCTAGGTAACACAATTTTACCAATGAATGTCGCCTCAAGAATGACATACAAGTAAGAAAATTGCGTTAACTTTTCACAAATTTGTTTATAAAAGGTATGAGGAAATATTCAAAAATGTATGTGGAATTTAATTTTGAAAAGGAAGAAAATGATATTATGAAACTAATAAATTACCACTTTGGGAACGGAAACGAGGTGCCGTGCCGATGCTGTGGGACGGTCCACACGCCAACCGACCCTTGTGGTTGATACGAGCCCTGTCAAATATAATAATAATGAACATGTCAAACAGTCAAAATAGTAAATAACTACGAAAAAATAACAACATACGAAGAAATTTGTAAATGAACGACTCCCCCGACGGCCAATAAATACGCTAGATAAACTAGAATGCTGAACTTGAAAAAATAAAAGCACGAGCAATGTGTTTCGGTGAGAAATTGCCATTATCAAGGACTCACCAATTTTTCTCAATATTTGATCAGGTCAACAAACCTCAAGATACTACACGTGGAAGAATGCTTTATTAATTCGATTCAACTCTCTTGAATTGGTGAAAATTGGTTCGAAAAATTGTTGCGAAAAATAATTGGCACGATAGAAAAAAATATGCTGCATTTTTGTTTGTAAATTTGTACTGATTCTTACTATTATTATTTCTTGTACATATTATTTATCATACAATGTAAGCAAAACTTTACTGACAAAAATACAACATGCTTGTCTTCAACTTTTTTGAATGGAATATTTGATTTTATCACCTGTATATTCAAATATTATGATGTATCATCAAATGTGTTTTTATCTTTTGATGAAATTTCGATTGGCATGAATGAATCAGAATTTTAATTAATAATTAATTAATTAAATAATTATTAATTAATATTTGTACAAATTGGCCTCCGCGGGACCGGGCCCAGAGCCGCCGTTAATTTGTGAGGACGTCATGGGGAACCAAGAATTTCGGTTGATAGAGAGATTGCCGCGAGAAGGACATTCTGCAGAAAATAAAATTCAACAAAAAACACTATAATATTAATTTCATACGCAACCAAACTCACAAACGTCAAAACAAAAAAAATGATGATAATACCTTTTCTTTTGATAAATTGAGATTCGTGTCAAATCCATATATTCTGGATGTATGAAATGAGAGAAATGCCCAAGTCGGGACAAATTTAAAAGCTTTATTAATGTATTAATTAATTACTTGGCATGGAATAAGCTGCGCTGCGTTTGAGGTGCGACAATTGGAATGCTGCATCTGCCTCTGAGGAGCTCTGCAGCATGCTCTTGCGCCAGCCTGAATTTAAAAGCAACAAGTTACAAAAGCAGCAAACAAACGCAAAATGAGGCTCGACATTGTAATTTTGGACACACAATTCTTTGACATAAATACAAAAAAAACATAAATTCATATTTTTTCAATAAAATGATATTTGATGAGTATTAACAAAGATGCTAAGCACACAAACACATACATCTTTTTTGAAATGCTGAACAAGAAAACGTTGGCATAGATGATTTCATGAATATGTGGGACATCAGACAAAAACATAAATAAAAATGCGTTTTTCCGAAAATAATTTCATAATTATTTGATTAGTTAATACGGGGCTCGGGAGCGGTGCCGGGGCGGAAGACTTTCTCTGAGGAACAGCGAACGACGCTCTTATCGGGTGTACTCTCTTTCTTGAGGATGTCCTCATCCGTCCTATCGTCGCCACAACAACACATGCCAACAAAAAGAATGTTTAATAATGAATAATTATTTTGCATTGATCAACAACTACTGCCAGGCGACAAATGTTGATGATCCGGGGATTGAAAATTTTGATTTCGTCGCGTGAGGATTTTGGTTTAGGGCGTTCGTGAATAAAGAAATATCATTCGTAAAAAAAAAAACATCATTCACGACATATAAGACGTACCAAAATTAAAAACGCGTGGACCTTGACCACAAAAACTTCCTCAAATTTCTTGGCACATATGTGCAATTCGAAAACATCCAAATGAATCGTAATAATCATTTCTTTGAAAATGAAGGATACAATTTTTGTATAGAATATAAATATAATGAATTAATTCATAGAAATATTATTTCGTTCAATTATCATCGGCTCTTGTGGTCTAGTGGTTATGACGTCTGCTTTACACGCAGAAGATCGCCAGTTCAATCCTGGCCAGGAGTATTTTTATTTTTAGTTCAATCAACAACGTTGCATTTATATAAATTACACTTTTGAAATATTATATAATGATGAATTTAATATAATCGCATTGGATATTTTTGTCGGGAAAACGATTCTTGGATTTCGATTCGTTTTGAATGTTTTGGTTGTATTTTGTTATGGCGATTTTGCTTTTTCTGTTGGCGCGGTGGTCAGTAAGAGAAAAAGCAAAATCGGCATAACAAAATACAACAAAAACATTCAAAACGAATCGAAATCCAACAATCATTTTCCCGACAAAACGTGAAAATATCAATTGAAAAAATGCAAAATATCCAACGTGGAATTGAATATAATTAATTAATTATGTTTGATTACGGCATCTTGCGGAAACCCTTCATTGACGAGACCTGAGGAGTCTTCGCGGGCATACGCTGGCGGTGCACATTATGCACCTCAACACACACACACAAAACAAAGAAAGAAAATATTTGAAAACACAAAACTGAAAAGATTTTTTGTTTGGTATTGGGGCTTTGCCACATGTATGAAAATTGAAAGTCTTGAATAAAGATATCCAGAACTCCCTCCGGGGGATATGTAAACATCCGAAACACAAAAGAGTGGACCGAAATTGAATTAAATTAATCTAAAAAAATTGAAATAATTTTCGAAATTTGATTGAATGAAAATGAATTACTAGCGTTTCATTCATTTAGGGAAGGAACGCTAATTCATTTTCATTCAATCTTTAATTTAGAAAATTAATTGAATTGATGTCATAGTACGGAAGTGGGGCGGGCGCCGGAATGGGCATGTTTGCGCTCAGAGACGACCATGGTTAGATAGTAGTTATTTGTTGCCAAATGTTAAATTGAATGAACTGATTGATTGATTTTGCTATCAAAAGCAGCAACACGCAAGGAGAGCGGGAAAGAAAGAGAGATTTATCTAAATGTAGTAGACCTAAGTCGGCGATAGGAAACTGGAGTCGGTAATCGACGGAATCGTTGTGATACATACAGCTGTCGTGAAGAATTTCAAAAACGATTGCATTTCGATGAAAAATTTAAAATTCGTATTCATAAATTTGATTTTGATTGATCACCAAATAAAATGTTGTTTAATTAATGATTATTATTGCACAAATTTTGATGACAAATTATCATGGCATGACAATGACAGATGACAGAAAAAAAAAAAAACATGTGTCGGGCGAAACACATCCAAATGAGACACGGGTGTTCACCATTCGTCAATTTTAATAATTATATTATTTCGATTACAATAATGCATGCGAATAGAAACAATTAAACATGTTCAAACATGTTAAAAAATATATGAATTATTACAATTTAGTATTGATGACGAATCAAAATCAATCATTAAACAAATTGATTTTGAAGAATAAAACATTGTTTGATCAAGTCCAAATACGGATTTATTAACATTGAATAATTTAAGAGACGGAATAGATTTACCAATGGGGAGGCGAAACAAAAAATGATCAATGTGTTGTTATTTTGATTGACAAAACACACAAACAAAAATAAAACAAATCCAAAACATATTTTAAAAAAATAAATATTAACAAATCAAATGTCATTACACTAACAATATGAGAATTCTCATGAATGTTGTGGATGAAAACATGATAGCGGAATCAAATCAAATACCAGACCAAAAAAAAACGGAATCGAAACAGATGGTGAATGGATCAAGTGACAAAGGACAACAAAAACAATCTCTCATTCAAACATTAACATTCCTGACAATTATCTGATTACAGAAAACAAAACAAAACAAATGTAAAAATTCAAAAAAAAAAAAACTACACAAAAAACAACACCACACCAAAAATCAACCCACCATCGCGCGAACACAACCAAATCAGCGTACCCAATTAGCTGGATGTGATGATCATCAACAAAAACAATGGCGTCAACGTCAATCCACAAATATGACAATCACCCCAAGGTCAAAATTGGAAACATAATTTTCTGAAACTTATATATTTCTGCTTTCTGACAGCAGAGAATGTTCTCGAGGCTGCTCAATAAAATAATTTTATTAAAATTTAATGCTGCAGGAATTTGGTTCGCGTGTCGCTGCTCAGCATGCACTCTCGAGGGCGCGGAACAGGATTTCTACGAGCAGCTGGACCAATTCGAAGCCCCCGGGTCAATGATTCATCTCACACAAATATTAATAAAATCAATTATTATATTATTTGAACTAAATTTTAGCAATACGGTGAATGAATTAAATAATTGCGTGGAAAATAATGACAAAGAAGGATAAGAAAATGAAAAACGTGAACGACTCCTCCGGCGGTCGAAACTGGCGCTCAATGATGGAGAAAACAAAGAAAGCAAAAACGCACGTGCGTTGACACAAAAAAAAACAAAAAATACACGCGCCATCGGGGTGGGGTGAGAAAAATTGGGGTCCGAGCAATGGATTTCTTGGGGGAACAACGTGCTGGTGTTCTCATTTGTTTGGACCTCTGGAGGTCGCGATGAACAGATGCATATCTACTGTCAATATCTTCTTCAAAAAAACAAACAAATTATGGTTTCAATTCTTAAATTCTTATGAAAAATTGAAGACTTGAATATTTAAACATACTCAAATCTTTTGGGGAAAAAGAATATGGGAATGCCCAAAAACAGACTGGAAATTTCGCCAGAAACATGATAACCCGGAATGAGAATAATTTGGACAACAATTGGGCACAAAACTTCGAGGGGATTGTGCATGTCAAGAAGACAAAATAGTAAGAATAGAAACATATCAAATTATTTATAATTAATTGTACAAACATCATCGATTGACAATGAAAATAAATTAAATCACCTCCCATGAGGGAATGGCAAAATTGGGCATGTGACTCCTCCCGCTGCCGCTGCAATTCATCCCTGTCCCGTTCTAACCATTCAGAAAAAAGACAACGTTTTCAATAAATTACAAAAATAAACATTTATTTCATGATCATATTTGATTGATTATAATTGGTCATTGTTTCATCACTAACAATAAATCTACTAAGAATATCAAAACAGTTTTTAACTGTGTTAACGCGTAAAGCAGGTGGCATAGTCATGAAAGAACGACCCCACGGTCATCAATAAATACGCTTAATGAACTGAAATTCCGTACCTGAAAGATGCAAAAACACGCCCGCTTTGCCTTCTTTTGAAAATTTGTAAATACATTTTCCAATCATTCAGCGAATTTAATGGACGTCGGTGGAGTCGCCATTCATTAATAACAATGCACCATCGTAATAAAATTATTTTGAACATAATTGTTGGCCCCCATCTGATTTTGAGAGTCAACCAAAACAAAATCTGTACGGTGCCGTAATTCCTGCTGCCGTAAACGGTCCTCGCGAGCATTGGAGCGTTGACGAATTCCGACAAGAGTAGCAGCCGCCCCTTTGCCCTTTCCCTTCGGTGGCCGTGATCTGAGTTTTCAACGCAAAAATCAATGTAATCAAACGCCAAATTGCAAAACATTTTGTTTGGTATTTGGCCATATCCACATGTGAAAAAAGAATAAAACAACATTGAAAGCTTCCAGAATCCCCTCGGGGGAATATGTAACCATCCGAAACCCGAAAGAACGAACCCAAATTGATTCAAATTGATCGGAAATGTTTTTTGTAATACGGCATATAACCGCAAACCGCAAAAACCATTTAAAATTTCTATATTTGGGTGGTCCCCATATTCAAATACAATTGTCTTCAACACCAGACGCGGAAAAAAAAAACATAAACCATGTCCAAAAAAAGTTTGAAAGATGAGTAACTCTAGATCATCTAAAGTAATAGTCATCTGAGAAGAATGAAAAACTTTGTCCAAATCTTAATGAATGAACGACTCCTCCGACGGTCAATAAATACGCTGAAAAACATGAAATGCCGTACCTGAAAAAGGCAAAACACTTTTTCAGATTTTCAATATGTGTCCAAATCAATTGATGATACATACCGCCATGCTTGAGGACGGGTTGGAACAAGGAGTGATGGTGCGGAAATACTGGGTCGAGGTTGTTGCCCTTCACAAACGCGTCTGTCGCCAGAACCAACTGTAGGTGTACGCTCCCTAGAAAAAAAAGAAAAAACAAACGTGCACAAAAATTTGGCTTGTCAAAAGTTACAAATGTTTAAATTTATTAAATCAATATAAGAATTTTTATTGAATTTTTTATTGAATTTTAGGTACTTGCGGCCGCGCGCAGGATGTAATTCCTGCGGAGGTAGTTCTGTCAGAGGCCGCGGCGGCGCCCTCTCCGGCTTCAATGATTTATCTTTTACATGACTTTCCCCCTGTTGCTTTCAGGGTTTCTGTATCAATATTGTGTGTTGTATTTAGGAATGAGGCTATGACCCAAAGTTCAGGGTCTCGAGAGAAGCGTCCTACCGGGAGACCAAAAATTTGTGGAAGGCAGAAGAAACTACCTTGATCGATCCAGTGAAAATGCATAACAAAGTTTTTAATTTGGGATTTCAGCCTATTGGCAACTGTTTTTGTGATGAGAGTTGTGGCAGTGTGGTAAGATACAATATGTCATGTTTATGGAGACGTGGAGAAAACGCAAATGATGATGATGGAGCTACTTGCGGCCGCGCGCAGGATGTAATTCCTGTGGAGGCAGCATCTCTGTCAGAAGCGGCGGCGGCGCCCATTGACTTCGGTGACGACGCCGCCCTGGATGAAACGACATTGATGCTGACGATGAATCATTGAATTGCTGCTGCTGCTGTTGCTGCACACCGCTGGTTTGACGACCGCCGAATTGGCGCCTACTATCTTCTTCATCTCCGGAACAATCGAAACTTTCACTATCATAACTATAGCAACTCCCATCACTATCACTACTGCTGCAACAACTACCACTGCTACTACTTCTACCACTGCTACTAATACTACAGCTGCTTTGAAGATCAGAAAATTGGCCATCTTGCCGCCCTGCATACCGATCTCGCCGCCGCCGCTCCCGGGCAATATCCTGCGCCTCACCTATAGACAACAAACGCCCGCTAAAATTATTATTACGATCTTCCATCGTAATTTCCACTCCTCTCTGCTGCGGCGGTTGGTGCTGCTGCTGCTGCTCGTCTAATGACGGTAGTGGAGGCGGTTGTTGTTGTGGTTGTTGGTCCATATTCACGATAAAAGAGCGAGTGTCAGCCGCCGCGCTCCTCTGCGGATCATCCTGCTTTTGCCTCTGCACAAAAGGAACGGATGAACTCTGGGACGACGACGATGACATCAGCATCACGCGCGGATCGTAATGATGAGAATGATGTTGTGATTGTTGTTGTTGTTGTGATTGTTGTTTTTCTTGCTTTACATTTGCGGTAGAGTAATAGCTCGCGTTAAAGGTTGTCGACTTACTTCTGCTACGTCTCCTTTGTTCTACCTCCGTCGCCGCACTTGCAAATCGAACATCATCATCATGATCATATTGTTGATGATGATGACGACGATGATGATGATAACCATAATCACTCCCACTCCTACCCGCGCTTGCACTTGGCCTCGGAACGTGTCCATCATGGAATGATGATGATAATGTGTGGCTACTGTTGTTGTGATTGTTGTTATTGCCGCTGAAAACGCCTGTGGCGCGACTCTGACTCCTTCCAGCGCTGCTCACACTTGGTCTGGATGGAGGAATAGCCACATCACCAAAACCGTTCACTTCTGACGAACCTGAACATTGACAAACATAAGACGTATTGAAAATCTGAAAAAGTTTTTTGAACGTGTGCGTCACATTTCATTTTTTTCATTTGAATCATTAGTCCTTGATAATGGTGACTTCTCACCGAAATGCATAGGACGTGCTTTGCCTTTTTCAGGTACGGCATCTCATATTTTTCAGCGTATTTATTGACCGTCGGAGAAGTCGTTCATTCATTAATAAACATAAAACGCTTCCAAATAAATCATTTAATTTTTAAAGGGATTTAAAATTTTAAATTACAAATGGTGTCACTCAATAGTTGACAATTGGTCCGAAATTGACTATTTTTCGAAACTTCACGATTTTTCGATGGCCAGAAACCATTTGAAAAGAAATGGTTTTCGTTTCTTTAAACTTTTTGATGCCGACTTTCGTTATTCACAAATACATGAATTTATCATAAAAAACGTGAAAAATATCACAATGTGTAAAAAAACTGAAATATACATTATGTGTGAATTTGCATCAAAAACCAATATCAAAAAATGTTTTTTGTATCATAATTTCAAAAACTACCACCACTGTTCGCGACCTTGTTCTTCTGGTTCTTGCGTTCCGCAATGGCATTGGCAGCGGCCAGAACGCTCATTCCCAAAGCCTTCGCAATCTCATCCACACTACTACTTCCGCCGCCGCCGCTGCTGCCAGATTGCTGCTGCTGCTGCTGAGACTGCGGCGCCGGCTCCAGTTGGCACAAATCTAGCATTGCCTGAAGTGCGTTGTTCGTACTGCTGCTCTGCTGCTTCTTGTTATTCGGCAATTCCTTCTGCGACAACGACGTTTCATCAAGACGATCACTCGATGATACCATGCTAGTAGTAATAGTGCCATGAAATTCATTCTGACGCACGCTTTCTCCTCCTTGACGATCATCATCATCATCATCACCAACATCATCATATGCTTGTCGAAAAAGGGTCACCGTAGGCTGCGAAGATGGATTGTTGTTGTTGTTGTTGTTGTTGTTTGGACGCGGACCGTGCGCAGAATTTGAATCAAAAACGGTACAAGACGGAAGAATCGACGACTCAACCCTCTTGGTAGAGGAGGAGGCGCTGGCGGCGTTGTCACTGTGAGAAAATGGCCCGTTTTGAATATGATTATGATTAATACCATATTTATTATTATTATGTGTGCGCCAGATGCCATCATGCTCGTCGTCGCCACCGTCATGACCTTTACTTGAGCCGTCATCGAAACTACTTTGTGTGACAAATTGAGGCGACTGGAATTCTATCACCTAAATTCATATTTTTTTTTTTT
>JACKZZ010003618.1_pt1 | contig 13426 bp, 8 predicted proteins | sample 8027871 | NCBI WGS metagenome assembly JACKZZ01 (sample SAMN15724774, study PRJNA655200) | protist metagenome | isolation source: fluorescence activated cell sorting (FACS) single amplified genomes of... | place: USA: West Boothbay Harbor, Gulf of Maine | collected 2000-07-19
ACCGTGCACTCTTTTCCAAAAATATTCCCGTCGCCACCAACTTAGATTGGTTAACCCTGTCTTTCAGCTCCAAAAATGTGGCAAAATAGCCAAGCCAGTAAATTTTCTTCTGCTTTGCATGCGCAGAACAATTCATCGCCCTCCAAAGTCAGAGGCAAGAGAATCCTCGTTTGTCTTACTCACTCTTTCTCCAGTCTCCAGTTCGCTCTAACTTACCTAGTGTTAAGCTACACCTTAAGTACGCTAGACGCGCCGGTAAACCGGGTAGCAGTTGGATGGACACACTTCCACATTCCACATGAGTGAAGTATGGAGAGTGATTGTTGTATAGTAAATATAGGAAATCAGTTATTTTAAGTATAGTATGAAAAGTGAACGAGTTAAAACCTGGTCAATTAAAATCAGGTCAAACTTGACCTTAATCGGCCGATTCAGTCGGCGTACAATGAGATTGAAAAAATAGTACAATTAAAATAGTAAAATAGTACAAAATATATTTTTTAAGTTAGTTGATTAGATTAGGTTAGCATGTACGGCTCTGAATAGGCAAACCACCCAATCGCCTAAAAAAAGAGGTTCGACATCCAAATAATGTAAAACAAAGAGAGCTATCCTGTTGTACTATTTTTCCGATTGTACTATTGTACACGCACGCGTCAGACGTCTGACGTCAGACCAAGTTTCTTGCTGTCACACATATAGGAAGTACTTTAGCACCATTTTAGTATGCTAATACAGTCGAAAAATGGGTCAAAGCGGGCCGCACGCCTATCAAAGAGGAAGCAAATGGTAGTAAAAACCGTATAAAAAGAAGACGGTGTGACACTCATTGTTCACTTCAAACAATCACGTTCGTGGAACACCGCACACACACGACGGTTATCGTCGGACTCTCGTTGCTGTCGAGCACACACCTACACGTTGACAATCACCATTTCAGGTCAGCAAGGATATTGCCAAGTGCGCCAACAATATCCGTGTCTTCAAGAGCCGTGTTTACCAAATAGTCTCTCTGTAAACGTTCGTAAAACTTGTTGGAACTCTTCATCAGACTTTATACGTGCTTTCCATAGTTTATGTTTGAGGTTGGTTTCAAAGCTCTCTGGGCTCCTTTGGTACAATGGCAAAAGAATACGTATAAGTCGACAACGAATCATCTTCTTAAGCTTTTTTATGAGTGCCAAGCTCCCTGAGGCGTCCAGGTCTAAATCATCCAGTAAGACTTCCATTTGCCATCATTTCTTGTATTTAGCCATTCCACTAATATTTTAATGTGCACGAACTCAGAAATTTCATCATTGGTGTGTCATTGTCAAGTAACTGCATTGCATCAGCACAAGCTTTTCTCCTTCTTCTTTGAACCCGCTTTTTGAAGTACCCGTTGATATAGTTTAACATAGTTTTTAAGCCAAATCGAGACCCACGCATTCCGAAGGGCAGCCCTTGAGGTCTGCCACAATTTACTCAGACCTTGCGCTTTCACATATCGACCTGTTTGTTCCTCCCCCCAGGTTATATTCAGAACAAGGAGTGCTGAAAGGAAAATATTTTCTGGATCAAAGATGAACATGGAAATCGCTGATTCGCCTCAAACGAGTGCCAAAAGGAAAATATTTCCTGGATAAAAAGTATTGGGTCAATCTCCCTTTGATGGTAACACGTACTTCACATAACAAAGATGAACACGGAAATGTCAGAATGAATATGCGTCGTCAAGGGCACTTTGTTTGGTGGGTAGTACCGTATGGGGCGTTTGAGCGTCTGTGTGGGTTAAGAGGGAAAAAAAGATCGTAGACTGCACTGAAATACAATCATTTATGATTTATTCATCCTCTCATCGATACAGGTCAATTAAGGTATTACGTTCCACTTCAAAAAATCCCTACTCTTCTTCATAGCTAATTTTTCGTCTTGTGACTTGTTATTCACCTTTGTGTTGTGTGTGTGTGTGTGTCTTATACGTACATGTGTACAAGCAGTGATGTGCACAAGCAAGCATGCATCATTCATGAACGACATAGTTTTCACGTTTTCACGTTTTCACTCGAGAATTCTGTCAATTCATGCTGTTTGACGTTTGACTCACATATCTAATAGTGTAGTCTTGTCAAGTCTATCCACTCCTAGTCACTCCAATAAAATTAGTACTAGGTACAGCACCAAGAATGGACAAATGGACTTCTACCTTCTGGCCTTCAAAATTTATATTAGAAAGTAAGAACATGACCAACACGAGAGGGTAGGCAAATCGTACGGATCATGGAACGATAAGTAATTTCTTGCAACTCCGTCGCGAAATTTCCAATATAGTACATTCACAAATGGCCGACTTGCCCAACTTTTTTATATAATAAAGAGCGGATGTTTCCTTCTTTCAAGAACGACGGAGTCACGATTCTACCAGAGCCTGTTTACAATCTAAGCGAGCGTGCCCGAATTCTTACAACAGAAAAACGTAGCCTGGAGAAGCTGTCTTCACAACAAGCGCTAAAATGCGTTGAGCACTTAGCGACCTCCGTTCAAATCACCGAGAATATTAAAGTCATTGATGCATGTAAGACGAGCAGGCATTTCGCAATTTTGCCGTCCCAAAAACTGAACAAGAGTGAAAACCAGGGTGTGGAAGGTGAACAAGAAATGACAAGTAGAGTACCTGCGCCACCTCAAGTTAACAGCAAACACAGGCCTGCTCAAAGTCCGGCGGCACGATTTTTTAAACACACTGGAAGAAAATGTTCTAAGCGTGCCAATATATTCCCGAAAAAAACCATAGAAAGCAAACAGTACACGCTAAGTGGCAACAACTCTCGACGTTTCCCCGGTTCATTAAACGGTGCAACGTTGTCCCCGCGTGCGTTGCAACAATATTCAGGCTTTCTTAACGTGCATCTCGATGAGAATAAACTTACGCGCAAGAAACAAAGCAAAATGAATCTCCTTCAGGCAGCAGAGCCGATCTTGTCAAGGCCCAACCATTCGGTGAATCCTCTTGTAGCCAACGACGCAATCGATGAAGACACTCTCCATAAAATAGCGACTGTGGCGCAACATAGGTTTGGGATATTTGACCCTGTCGTGCCAGTCAACAATAATGTTGATTCACAAACGATTAAGTTGCCCGGGAAAGTTACAGAAAAACTAGAACGCCATCACACGACCAAGTGCGGTAAAAACCGCCAGAAGAGAAAAAAGGGAGCAAGAAAAAACAAAACAGCCAACGCATCATCTATCAAAATGATTTCGAGCCAAAGTAAGGCAACACTAGAAACAATCAAAACCATAGTTCAGGGCGGCATTTTGCATGACAAAGCGAACACACAGTGCCTGGAAGGGAATCGGGATGTGCGGACAACGTTTCGAATAGAAAGAAATGTTGCAACTTCATCTGGCCACGATGAGAAAAAAACACCGGTGTCAAGCCGGCAGAGCGGCCGCAAACCAGAAAACTCAAGTACGTCTCTGAGTACTGCAGGGTCGACAGAAAGCTACTCACCAATTAAAAAGATCTTACGTGCCTTGCATCCCTTTAATAATATCTCCAGGTTTCCAGACAATTACATTGAAGCAATATGTCATCAGGGTCAAACACGCGAACATACAAAAGGTGATATCATTTGCCCCAAAGCAAAAGGTAGTGGTGTTTTGTACATAATTAAAGAAGGGGCGGTCCATGTTCACATTGGTAAAGAAAAACATTTACTAGATGATGGCTGTGTATTTGGACTAAACTCTATTCTTTACAAGAATGATGATGAAGAACAGGTGTTCGTTGTTAGCTCAGCGAAACTCCTTTCTTGGACTTTGAGTCGTCTGGACTATCAAATCATCATGTCAGATTTATCTGCAAGGTCGTCACACATAAAGTCCACTTTTCCTATGTCAGGTATCCACATACTTGCGGGATTCCCAGACTCTGTGCGCGAAGCATTGGACGCCGCAAGCGAGCTATTAGCATTAGAACCAGGGGGTCTTTTGGTGAATGAAAATGCGCCGTTCGAAGGTGCTTACTTTGTAAAAGAGGGTAAACTTGTTTTGACACACCAAGACCGGAGCAGCTCACAAACAGATAAAATCATTGGCCAATACAACCCAGGCGACCATGTCGGCCTGGCAGAAATATTTTCTACTGCCGAATTGTGCAGCTCTGTTGGAAAAGTTCTTGCTCCCGATGGGGCAGTAGTACAATACATATCAAAAGAATATCTGCTCAATATACCCGGGCTTGACGTGTACTCTCTTAAAGAGTTTTCCTCGTTTTATTCGAAGATCGAATGTTTATCTCGAGTACAGTTTTTGCAAGGCCTTTCTATTCTCGAATTATCTGAGCTTGCCGCAAATGCCAAGTTGGAGTTTTTCAAGAGCAATAAACGAATCATTCGTGAAGGAGATATAGGGAAAAGCATGTTCATTATTAAGCATGGAGAAGTCAAATTTCTGAAGTCTCGCAGGGGATGGAATGATAACATTGGGCATTTGTTCACGAATGAATTCTTTGGCGAGGGTTCTGTTCTCACCAGCAAGACACGTCGAGCATCAGCATTGGCATTGACGAAGACCATTTGTCTTGAACTCCCAGCCTGCGATGTGAAAAGGTTTTTTGGCGATAGTCTTCAGCAAATTCTTGGAAAGACTTTTCTCCTTCGGCAGCAAGCGGATATGTGTTTTGACCCGAGCTCCATAGAGTACAGGAATCTGAGTGGCATTCGAGTCTTAGGAAGTGGTTCCTTTGGAAAAGTAATGTTAGTCCGGGACAGGGTGACTGGCAAAACGTATGCAATGAAAGAAATCCAGAAACGCAATGTCGTCCATGAGCACGATGGGATACGTGTGAAACAAGAACTTGCTATACTTTCGTGCTTCCAATATCACCCCTTTATTTGTAATTTAATCCGGACGTACAAAACACCGAAGTGTGTTTATTTTATGATGGAAGCTGTTTTAGGAGGTGAATTATTTGCCCATTTGCGTATCTGCGGAAAGCTACCGTCGAAAGAATGCCGATTTTACACCGCACAAATTGTCTCTGCACTTGAGTATTTGCACTCGCACGAAGTAATTTTCCGTGACTTAAAGCCAGAAAATGTATTAATTAGCAAGTCTGGATACTTAAAGTTAGTTGATTTTGGCCTTTCAAAAATCGTCGCAAACGGGCAGTTAACGTATACGATGTGTGGTACGCCAACTCATTTGGCCCCCGAAGTTTACAGTGGGAAGGGTCACGATGCAGGGGTTGATTGGTGGAGCCTCGGGGTTTTAGTGCACGAATTACTAACCGGATATGTGCCCTTCATGGGCTCGTCTGCAGAGACTATTTATTCCGAAATCATGCGTTACTCACAGATACACCCCAACGTAACGATGCCAAGTCATTTATCCAACGCCGAGATCGCACTCATACTTGGACTTATGAATCCATCCGCAAGGAAAAGATTAGGGTCGAGCAGTGTGAAGGATATTATGAACCACTCGTTCTTTGGAGAAATGTATTCGTGGGTAGACCTCTTGAAGGGCGTGATTCAACCAAAATATATTCCATTCGTTGCAGACGTGTACGACACCACAAACTTCCACTCGGAGGATGAAAAAACGAGCGGCTTGCTGAGTCCTGACTTTCACAGCAAGAAAATCACAGAAGATCCGTCTTGGTGCATGGACTTCTAGATCAATAATTTGCAGTTTACAGCTTTGATGACCAAACCCCCACAATTCGAAATGTGCGGTTCACTTGACATAGCTCTCACGCCTAATGAATCGGACCCACGTTGGAACAAGTCCATCGTCGCAACTTTCTACGACCTGAAGTTTGTTATGGTCAATATGGTGCACGGCAACACCTCCGTATACCGCTCAATTTATTGATTACATATTTTTCGTTGGATGGGCAGAAGCTATCCGATTTCTACTTCATCCCACTCTTAACTATCTAGTCGACTTTCATACCGTCATCGTACAGTGAAGGTACCAAATCTTGTTCATGACAGCCTCGTTACACAAAGAAATGTCAGCCAAGGGATTCAGTTTTGAAGTACGATCCGTCAAGCAAGGACGCGCATGATATTAATTATAAGAAATAAGACATAAATCTTAGACAATTAGGCACACAGAAACATCCTAATTTGGCGCTAACAGGCGAATAAGCCTGAAACCAACATCAACCTTATTTACCTGCTATCTGAATTTAGGCACACTTTTGTGCCTAATAAATGCCAAAAACGTGATTTTTCTTTCGACATCGAAATAAGTATAATTTTCTATTAGTATCATCTAGGAAGCTTTCATTTTGTCAGCAATTTCACATTCTTCTCCAAAGATAGTGGTCCATGTGAATAGCATTATTCCCATTCTAATCCAATATAAATGGTATTAGAGTTGCTATTATTACACAGCATTGGTCTATTTCTTTTCTAGCTCTATCCACTTCACTCTCGTGATAGCTAGCATGCGATAGCATTAAAATAATGTGAACATTTTTTGTTATTTAGGCACGGAAAATGTGCCTAAATTCAAAGCATATACACACAGCACTGGAAAGAACTCAGGTCCACGGTCGCGGCAGGAAGGTCACCTGAGTGCTGTCGATGGTTAACATGTCATACGTGCTCTTGTGGGAGAGGGACACTACCTGGACATTCACGGCGCTGACGACCAAGGTCTCTGACTCAAAGACAGGCAAGTAGTCGTCAACGTTTCCGCCCAATCGAGAGTTAATCTGGCAAAAGTCTTCGTTGTCCCCGGCCGCCTTTTGGTAGAACGAGTTGGCATCGTTCTCCCGGAATATTTGCCGTTGGGTAGACTTGAATCCCTTGCCCTCGTTCTGCGCAACTCCTGATATTTCTACAGTCACGTTGGAATCTTTAATTGTGGCGGTCTTGTGCGATGGGGAAGACAAGAATGCAGTGTCCAGGTATTTGGACAGGTACAGTTCCGGAGTGCTGAACGTGTGCACGTTGACCATGAACTGCTGGCTGGTATGGCCCGTGGTGACGGTGACCCGGAAACGGAAGGCAGCAATCTGTTCTTTATAGTTGCCGTGAGCAAACTGGAAGGCCAACTCCTGCACGGTGGTGCTGTTTCCCTCCAAGTTGGTGCCAGAGTACGTAGCAAGAGCTGCGGTGGTCGTGGCTTTGGTGGATTGCCCCGTGTTGGCGGCGGTCAGTGTAGAGGCTAGGGCAGGGGTAACCACGAAGGGAGGGTTAGCGTCTTGGATGTCGAAGAGGTTGTCTGCCTGAGAGCCGGTGGCCGGGCTGGAGAACTCTCGAGGTGCAGTAATCGCCTTCAAGTGATCTTTGGTCACCACCGTCGCCTTGACTTGAACTTCGGCTGCCACAGCGCTCAAAGTGTAGTATTCGCCACCGACTCCCTGAGGAATGAGACCCGTGTTTCCGGTTACGGCGATCGGTGCAAGGACGCTGGACGCGTTCTTCGCGCCCGCAAAAAAAAAAACACCCCCAAGGTATGAGCATTATAAATATTAAAAAATGTAAAAATGTATTAAATGATAATGTTTGCCTGCTTGGTTTACGCTTGTCCCCGAGAACACGATTACTTCGGCACGACGGTCGCACGCGGGACGGCGCAGTCCGCCGGCGCCGTGCGCGTAAGAGTTTACTTGTTGTCGTTGAATTTTGAAATAACCAGGCGTGTGTGTCTGTACTTTTTAGAATGCTGTGCTCTACTTGCCTCCCGAGCTAGACAGACTCCAAGAAAAATCAAGAAAATACTGTACATATTACCAAGTACTCGTAGTCTCGTAGTGCAAGTGTTGTACCCCTATTATGCCATCACACTGTTGATGAATTTAGGCACAGAATTCTGCCTAAATTGCTCTCATTCTAAAATAAAAAACAACAGTGGTGTGTCGAGTACTTTACCTTCCTTTTACAATACACACATACAGTACTCATATGAAGATGAATCATGTTTCTCACCCTCTTGACTCTTGACCGTTGTCCGTAGTGTATACTACTGTATCTGTAACTTCTCTCTCTTTTGTGCACATCCAAAAGCCTTGTGCCTTACCCTAGTAAAAGAATATTAAATGTTGTTAGTAAAAATCCTGCCGACCGTTTTTCTCCCGTTCGACTTGATGGGTAGGAGGTAGGTAGGTTGGTAGGTAGGTTGGTAGGTAGGTTGGTAGGGTTCACGAGCGAAACGAAAAGTTTGGTGCTGTGTCGTATTATACGTACGGACATTGCCGTTGTTGTTTCTGATCGGTAATCGATTTCTACTGGTTACCATCATAACACCAGGTCGATCAGGGCTCCTGAAAACTTTATTATAGTTACGTTGATCACCGGCTGCAAAAATGAAGAGGGAACACACCAATCAACTAATGATTATCGCACCTCACAAGGCTTTGGAGGGCGAATTCTTTGCAAACAACAAAGTATCCGAGCAAATACAAGAGAACGTTATTCAGCCGAATTAAAAACGCGAACGATTTTCAGTTTAGGTGAATCGGTCATCAACGAAAAATGGCAGAAGTTGGTGAAAAAGGAAAAGCCGGCGACGATATGACTTTTGAGTCGTCTGCGTTTGAAGCTCTGGAAAAAGATTTTCAAGAAGTGCTGCAAGAATTAGTTGGCGATAAATCTTTGGAGCGCTTTCGAGCTGAATATGAAAAGCTCCATCGCGCATTAAAGAAATCCCACGAGCAGGAGAAAAGGTTAATCAAGCGGTGCCGCGAGCTGAATGCAGAGATTGTGAATAACGCTGCAAAAGTTCAGACGGCTCTAAAACTGTCACAAGAAGATCAGCATACCATCACCTCTCTCAAGAAGGAGATCGAAAAGGCATGGAAAATGGTTGACGCATCACATGAAAAGGAAGTTCGAGCAAAAGAGACGATCCAAAAGTTGAAGATGGAAATTTCAAATCTATCCCGCCTTGTTGAGCAAGGAGCTGGCTTAAGCATCGGGCAAGACAACACGGTCTCTGAACTGATCAAGCTGCGAGATGATCTAAAAAAACAGGTTGATGACCAGGCTGGTAGCATCAAACAGCTGAAAGAGCACATGAATACGCTTAATGGTAGGATTGTGGAGCTTGAAGGGGAAAAAGAAGAAGGGCAATTAATGATAAAGGAGTTGAAGGAAACAATTGCGCAAAAAGATGCTGAGGCAGATCGAGATAAACGAAGAAGAAAGCGACTCGACGAGGAATTGAAAGATTTGAAGGCTCAGTTGGAAAAGAGGTTGCATGAGCAAGGTGGTTTGAACCGTGCTTTAGAAGAATCAAAGGATAAGATTAAAAAGTTGGAAATCCAACTAAAAGATACGAGAAATACCATGGAAAAGCAGGTTCAAGCTATGGATACTCTCTTTGGAAAAACTCAGAAACTCGCTGAGGATTTAGATGAGCAAATGATTCAAAATGATTCTCTGACCAAAGAATTGCAACGAATGGAGGGAGAGGTAAAACTTCGAGATAATCAGATTACTGGATTGGCAAACGATAAAGCTGGTGTACAGCGTCGACTTGATCGTGAAAGGAAGCAAGTGGAAATTTACAAGCAGCGTGTATCTGATTCAAAGTTGGCGAGAGATGTTTTGCAGACTGAAATCAATGGGCTTCGCAAAGATTTGGAAATTGCCGCTCGGCGGGAGGATGAACTTGCCAAGGAAAAGGAGACTTTGAACCAAAAACTTGAGGTCAAAGACCGTGCAATTTCTCGAGAACAAGACAAGACGAAGGCCCAGATAGACGCACGGACCATGCAAGAAAGACAGACAAAAGCCTTGGAAGAAGATATCCACGTGTATGCACAAGAAGCGGGGAAGCAACGGAAATTAATTTATCAACTTGAAAAAGATCGCGAGAAGTTAGGCGCTGACGCTGCAGAGGCTGAAGCTAGGTACAAAAACGTGATTGAAGATGTGAAATTTAAAGAAATGCAACTTACTGAGATGGGCAAAAAAGTTACTGAAAGTGAGCAGAAGTTGAAGCAACAGCAACAGCTTTACGAAGCTGTTCGTAGTGATCGTAACCTATATTCAAAAAATCTTATCGAATCTCAAGACGAAATAGCTGAGATGAAGAGAAAATTTAAAATCATGAATCACCAGGTCGAACAATTGAAGGAAGAAATTACAGCAAAAGACCAAGCGCTTGTCAAGGAACACTTTGATCATCAAAAGGTGGAGAAACAACGAGAGCAACTGAAGAATGAGCTGAGCAAAATGAAAAAGTTACTTGAAGCCAATGCCGAGACTATTGACAGCCAGAATGTCGAATTGTTGAAGTTGACGAACATGATCCAGCAAATGGACGCCATGACAATTCAGCAAAAAAATGAGTACGACCAAGTTGTCAACGAAAGAGATATTTTAGGAACCCAACTTATCCGTCGAAATGATGAACTTGCTCTATTGTATGAAAAAATTAAGATTCAGCAAAGCACTCTTAGAAAAGGAGAAAGTCAATATCAAGAGCGCTTGAACGACTTGCGTGTTCTAAAATTGAAAGTGAAAGACCTGATGAGAGAATTAATGATTGTGAAGAGCAAAGGCAAGCAAATGGATGACGTAAAGCGAGAAGTATTTCATCTCCAAAAAGAATTGTTGCAAGAGAAAACGAAAGTGAAAGCACTGAGCGAAGAGTTGGAAAACCCAATGAATGTTCATCGTTGGAGAAAGTTAGAAGGGAGCGACCCAGCGACATACGAAATGATACAGAAAATTCAAACTTTGCAAAAACGTCTCATTTCAAAAACTGAAGAGGTTGTCGAAAAAGACTTACTCATACAAGAAAAGGAAAAGTTGTATGTTGAACTTAAAAATATTCTGGCTCGTCAACCTGGCCCCGAGGTTGCTGAACAGCTCAGTGTTTATCAACATAATTTGAAAGAAAAAACTCGCCAAATGAAAGCCATGGCAAGTGAATTAAATATGCATCAAGCTCAAGTAAACGAATACAAGTTTGATATTGAGCGCTTGACAAGGGAGTTACAGGACGTGAAGCGAAAATACTATGAACAGAAAAGACGCGACCAGCTAGCGCGGGAGAAAATGAAGCGGAATGCCGAGATGAATATTCCAGGAGACGTGGTTGGTGATTCAAGAGCGGCGTTACAACAAGCAAATGCCCAAGCGTCAGTCTCGAGGTTCACTGGAGGTGGATTTAATCTTCAGGGCAACCAGTAGTTAGCCATTCAACGTAAGAGAAGGCAACCGGTCCTGTGAAACAGTCTCCATTTGACAGGCACGCTGACAAGTCAATGTAAAATCATACAGTACTAGTAGTCAGCATGTGTACTGATTCCTGCGTACTTCGTACCTTCTGAAGTCGTGAAGTCGTGAAGTAGACTCAAAATGTTCGTATTATTCGTATGTGAAGAACATTGTTTATATTAAATACAGCCTTACTATTTATTTATTAATTTAAATACACAGCCATTATTAGTTTATTACGCATACTTTTTTTTTTTTTTTTTTAGTTTATTACGAATATTATGCGACCTCAATGCCTCAATGATTTTTTTGATTTGTATCGTACGGAGTACTCGTACGAACTGTACGTACGAATGAATGAATGTATTCGTACTCCATTACTCCATAAAGCTTCCATTGAAAAAATACTGATGGGTGATGTCCCCGTGATTTGTGTGCACTGTAATGTAAGTCCCCAATCTCTAAAGTGCACACCCCCGGCAGCTGCAGTTTCCTAAGATCCCTACCCCCTCACACCCCCCACGCCCACTCGTCGAACTAATAGCTTCGGAACATGGAGAGTCACAATCTTCTTTTACTCGCGATAGCTTTTTGTGGTTTAAGCTTGATTTTTGGTGGACTATTTTGGTGGGTACGACAGGAAGAGAAAAATCAAGGTCAAAGTGGCGATAGCGAGGGAGTGGCTGTCGCTAATCCGGCAGGAGACCCAACAGGTCTGAGAAGGCGGCGTGTTGGCCAAGCTCCCCGTGTGGAAGAGGATGTAGATATTTTGGCTGGCCTGGATCCAACCTCAAGAAAATATAAAAAGCTTGAAGCGAAGTTGGCAAAAAAGCTAGCGAAAGAAGAAGCAAGGGAAAGGAGGAAGGCAGAACAAGAAACGAAGGCGAAAAAGTTGAGTAACAAAGAGAGGGAGTATCAAAAACGTGAGGAACAAAGGGAACAAAAAGAAAGAATTGAAGCAGAAGATAGAGAGAGGTAAGTTATCCCCATGCCATGATCTCGCTTGTGTATTATCTAACATCGATATACAACATGTTTCAGACTGAAACAAGATGAAGAGGAAAAAGAAAAGGAGGAGTATGATCAATGGAAAGATATGTTTGAAACGAGCAATGCTGGTGCAGCTCCAGATAACATTTCCAGTGACCGAGGCAGCGTAATGCTTAACTTGTTGACGCACATTCTTAGAAAGAAAGTGATTGTCATTGAAGATCTTGTTGATTTTGATCTAAATGGTGAAGATGCCTTTGACCGAGTGCAAACTCTGGTGCAGATGGGGCGTTTGACTGGAGTTGTCGACGATCGAGGGAAATTTATGCATATTACTCCAAAAGAAATGCGTAATGTCTCTTCGTTTATTCACGAGAATGGAAGAGTTAGTATGTCTGCATTGGCAAAGCAATCAAACAAATTGATTGACTTGGAAGAATCAATTCTTTCACCTCAAAATGATGCTGCATCTGGATCAGTACCAGCCACATTGGCCATCTAAAGTTTGGCCAAGGCGCGAAGGGCTATATATCTTTAAAGAACAGCAACAGATGCATACTAAGTTTATGTTCCGAAACGCAGACTAACAGTCAACCAAGCGTTAGGATGATTGACTGGGCCGGCAGACCATTCGATAGTGAAAGCAAAGATGAACTTGTAACAATCCGCTGCAAACTGATGAATTTTCAAAGCACGATTTGCCCACCGTCGTCGAGGTACATTCGGACGACTCGCAAAACAGAAGCAGCCTGCGTACCCGGGCATCCCATAGCTGAGGTAACCTAAACAAAGCGGGAAAACAAATGAAAAAGAGACAAAAATCTGTTATCAAACTCAAATAGGTGCTACTTCAGAAAGGAAAGTTGAACAAAACAAAGTTGAAGAAAAAATACACTCTCAATATGAAGTTTAATTTTTCAATTGAATACTTATTATCCTTTTAAGATCACCACAATGCAGTCAAAGAGGCTTGCCGGACGGCATGCCAATTGACATGTCATGAGATAGGTAACAAAAGAGAGGCAATCGGTATAAAAACTACGAGAAGCGCAAGGAAGCTAAGAGAAAGTTCCATTGAACGAATATAACCCGAATCTAATCACAATAAGTCTAGCACAGCGAGTTCGAAAAAAGGCAAGTTAATTGCCCTCATCAAGGCGATTTGAAGGGTAAAAGAACTAAGTTGAGCTTTGACTTTCCTTTTGAGTTTGAATTATAGAATGAGGGCAATTTAGGCACAGAAATCTGTGCAAGACTGAAGCTCAAGG
>JACKZZ010013359.1_pt1 | contig 13422 bp, 11 predicted proteins | sample 8027871 | NCBI WGS metagenome assembly JACKZZ01 (sample SAMN15724774, study PRJNA655200) | protist metagenome | isolation source: fluorescence activated cell sorting (FACS) single amplified genomes of... | place: USA: West Boothbay Harbor, Gulf of Maine | collected 2000-07-19
GCCCTTGGCGCTGCCAACGGAGGCGCAGGGGCAGGGGGCCACAGTAATATTGGCTGCGCGACTGCAGCAAGGGATGGTGCTGCGCCTGGTGTTGCCTTCCTTTGCCCCGCGGGGCCGGCCCCCACCCGGGTGCGGGTATGCCTGCCTTTCGGAAGGGCAGGCCGCCCCTTTTCTCTAGTAACCCCGCTCGCCTTTCATGCGCATCGCGGGCTCCCACTCCCGCCGCGGTGGGTGGGCCGCTGCGCATGGCTGGCCCGTCCCTTCGCATAATATGCCGCGGCCACTTTCCCGTGGGTGTCCAGCAAAATGCACATAGTAGCTCGCCCACCTTGGGGGGTGCTCGCAAAGTGCAAACCGGCCAGAAGGCTCGTCGCCCCCCCTCCATCGAGGTGGGCCAGGGGGCGTCGGGCGTGAGGCTCTAGTGGTCGCCGGCGCCCAGGGACAAACTAACCCGCTTGGGGTACGCGTATCGCCTCCTGCCCCTTCCCCGCGACTACTACGAACCTTCCTATTAGCAAGCAAATCGGGCCGATCGCATCCTTGTCTACTCCATACCTCTCCGGCGGTCGCGGAGCGACCGCCCGTGGAGGAAGACGGTGGGGACTTGAAACTGCATCTTCCACAGACTACGAGTAGCGCCACAACTTCTGCTGGAAACTCAAAAACCAAAAAAATCATCCGCGTCGCCCCCATCGCGGGACGAGTGGCGATTTTCCGAGCTGATCTTACCGAGCACGAGGTTTGTCCGGTGCTGAACAGCAAAAAGAACCGGTATTCGATTCTAGTGTGGTATTTCCAGAGGGAGGAAAGAATGAAGAAATTGTTTGGCGACAATGATGGTGGCTCAGGAGCGGAAATGAATCCTAGAAACACGGACTATTTGACGAAAAGTTCCGGGGTGTCAGAATCGGTCGAGAGGGAAGCGCGCGAGCTGGTGCAGAAAGTGTATAATTATAACGGCAGCAGTGGTGGAACAGCAGCCGCGGCCTTGAATCAGCTTGCGTTTAAGAAATACTCGCCGAAAGTACGGAAACTTGCCGGGGAGATTTTGATGCTGAAATCTGCATATGCTACAGGAGGGGAAATAAGCGGTGCTAATGTTTGGATCACGGAGGAGGAGATTTTGAACGCCAGGGCGGGAATTGCCACGATGGGCAGAAAATCTTGAGAAATTAATTGAAGTTGAACTCATCGATGAAGACAGCAAATTATTTGTGCCAGACGTGTTTGTCTTAAATTTCCATTTTGAAACTCGTTTGATCTTTCGCTGCCACATAACCACGAGAATGAACGGTTTTGCTACGCAACTGCAAATTAAGTTTTACTTTTTACTTTTTGCTTGATCGACGAGGACCTAGCGCACTGCAAATTGCGAGATGCAAAAAATTCCAAGTTACTTCTACATCAATCCCGTTCCTTCACCCTTGTAGGAACGATAAGGCGTTAGGATATAATGATCCGTGACGCCCCTACGCGAACAGAAATATTGACACATGAAGCTCATCCAAGATCATCCGTGTTTTCCTCATCCGTGTTTTCCCATATTTTTTCGCAATATGCAATGATACTCATGCGAGCACGAAAAGCTCATTTATTCAGATCCTAACTACTCGAGTACGGCTGTACTTCTGGTGGTAGGTTGCGCGTGCAGCAGCAGCCGCACTCCATAGGATCACAAGAATGGTCTACCTGCTCTATTTGCATCTGATTTTCCCTCTCGATGTTGAAGTTCTTAGCCATTTTTCCTTGTTTCTCTTTTTGCGAACGTTCCTCCTCAGCGATTTGATGTTTTAGTATTGCTTAAAAGTGAAGAAGTCTTGCTGTGCTCGATAATTGTTCATGACCTCGCGTATTAAGCACGTGCAAGATCACTATACGAATTTGTTTTTAGATCTAGAAGCCTTCCCCTGTGATTTTCCTATCGTTTCTATTTGTGTTTCACCCGGCGCAAGATCGTGCATAGATTTCCAGATCTGCTGTATCACATCGCATGAACATCACACGTGGTTCCTGATTAGCAAGTATCCATCGGCTTCTCGAACAAAAATATTTTTAGATGTCACCCTAACACGCGCGGCTTGAGCTGTTCCTCAATATCGCATGCCTGCCCGTACACCTAAAGTAGTACCTAGCCTGCAAAGCGTGACTATCATCAAATTTTCCTCTCAAAAAAACCTCTAGTAGCTTTTGTACATGTACTATCAGAGAAATTCGGAACTCCAGTAGCCGGATTTGAAGTTAAGTTTCGCCACGATTTCAGTTCTTTTCTGAAAGCAAAACAAAAAACTAAAAAACTCAAAAAAACTCAGAGAAGAAAGTCCAAGTTTCATGGCACATGCTGTGAGTGAATGACGTCTGACAGTGCGCTGCTGTTCATAAAAAAAAAGAAGCAGAATCTGGAATACGGAAAACAAGAAGCCAGCTCCTATTAGTACAAGTAGAGCACCTTCCGTTTTAACAGTACTAGAACAGCTTCCGTTCCTAGAAAGCGAGAACTCGTCCCAGCAATAGGAGCGCAGCAAACACCATCCCCGACTACTTCGAGTTGCCAGCACCGTCACCATCAGGGGATTTCTGTACAACCCAACAAAAAAAAAAGCAGAAAGAAAAACCGAGTTACCGGCGCAGTTGGAGAGATTCCGACAATCGAAGACATAAATCCTTCTGCTCCGCAGCTCTACCTAGTATTAGCAAGATTAGAAGAAAAGCAAAAGCTCCCAGGCTGTACTTTCGATTTATCAGTAACATCAAGACCAACGAGGATACTAGCAAAAGGCTTGTCGTCCAGCAGTTGCGGCAAAATTCAACTACAAGCGGAAACAAATCACTACGAAAGCCAGCACAACAAGAATCTCCGACGGAATCGAAACAACACGAAATCTTCTACCATCGAAAGCCGAGCCCAAATCCATCCGGATCCGACCGATCACTTGGAGCTGAGCACAACGACCATGGCGGCCCAGCACGAATCTGTTCCAGTAAATCTGGAAGCAGCAGCAACTACTTCCATAAAAGCGAGCATCAAGACGAGCGGCCCGAAATCTAGCGAAGATGGTCCCGGGTTGTCGAAAATGGAGGACGACCTCAACATGGAGGATACGACAACGACCACCACCACGACGACCTCCACATCTGCTTCCCCGCAACAATTACCGCCCTTCTGCATCACGGAGAACACCGTGAACTTCCAGAAACGTTTCCCCAACTTCCCCGCCACCACCTGTCTGCACACCGTGATCGGCGGCCGGAAATCGCAGGAAGACCGGTTCTGCGTCTGCCCGAATTTGACGGAGCAGTTGGAGAATGTGCTCTTCACGGGGGTTTTCGACGGCACCGTCGGCCATTTCGCGTCCGACACGGTGAAGGATTTAGTGGTCCCGTTTTTGAAACAAACGACTGAGTACCAGTTTCTGGAGCAAAACTGCATCTCAAATCCGGATATGCAATGCAAAAGCATCGTACTAGTATAAATCGCATGACAAATTTCCTCGGCATGAAAAATGGAATTTGTAACGCGGATTTCGGTTAAGAGGGAGATTTGTAAAGGATGACTGCGATTACTACGAGTGCGATACTTTTGCAAAGGATACCAGAGTACTGCGAGCAAAACCCGGACCAGGTGCTCAAGCTGTTGTCCAAAGCGTTCAAAAAGATGTACTGGAAATCGGACGAGGAATTGCTGAAGCAAGCCGGAATCCACGAGAAGCACTACGCGTCGTGCACTTCGGTTACCTTGTTGCTCTTCCAGGATTACGTGTGTGTCGGCCACTTGGGCGATTCCCGGGTTTGTTTGATGTATATCAACGAGGATAATTTGAAGCGATTGGAGGGACTCGGGGTGAAAAAAGCCGTTTTGGAAGATGGAGAGGGAAAGGAAAACGGCAAAGGAACTAACGATGAAAACCAAAACATGACAGACGGCACAACTAACAGTTTGACAACTTCTTCTGACGCGGCGGAGCTGAACAACCAGATGAAAAATTTGAATATCAGCGACAAGAGTTACAACGGGCAAATCCCCGCCCTCGATCCGAAATACGCCGCGAAAGACTCGTTTCGGGTGGATACCATCCCGGTCAGCAAAGTGGAGTACCTCGTGGAGGGGAATTTCATCACCTCGGACTATGAGAGTGCACGACAACTCCCCCTCCCCCTCATTTGTAATGCAAAATACCTTAAACTCACACCCTGCTCGTAAGCACTGCTAGCATGACAAATTTTGGAAGCTCAAATAGTACTACAATCTGCGCGCAGATTTGTCGTGCGAAACCCGCTTTTCTGCTGTTGCTTGTGGTGCTGTTCATGCCATACAAATGAGGGGGACGAGGGGGATTTGTGCACTCTCATACGGATCACAAGCCGGACACACCGGAAGAACGAACGAGGATTGAGAACTCGGGGGGGTCGGTTGAATATTTACATAACCACCAACACAAACCGTTCATCCGTGGTGGGGACTTCCAGCAGCGGAAGTTGTTGGGGGAATCTCCGATGCAACTCCAGTACAGCAGGGCGTTTGGGGGGAAGGATCTGAAGCCGTTCGGCCTGTCCGGTGATCCGACGGTGAACGTCACCAAGCGGCAGCGGCAGTTTATGGGGTTCATCCTGGCGTCGGACGGTTTGTGGGACATATGAATTGCAAATATGTCTGGGTCTGTGTTTGTAATGCGAGATCTGAAGGGCAAGAAAATCTGTAATTCATGAATACAATTGGCCAGTTTTTTTGTCGTGCTGGATGGCAGTTTGTAATGCTAAACGCGAATGAAGCCGCAATAAGCTGAGGAAAACTTCTCATGCTGTTTCGCCGTACAAGCAGCCAGTCTGCAATGCAAGTCTCAGCAACGCAAGTTTCTGTTTCCAGACCCAGACATATTTGCTATGCATAGGACGTGTTAGGGGCGGACTTCGCATCCCGACTCGCGATATCAAATGTAAAAATGTCTGGGTCTGGAATAATGCAAGTGAAGTTTGTCATGCTTGTCTGGCATGACTCGAGAACCTGTGTTGCATAGGCACGAAAAAGCCCTCTTATCTGTCATGCAAAAACGCAGTTTGCCATGCGCAATACGTAAGACATGGCAGCCAAAAAATTTGTCATGCATAGCTGCGTACTGCAGTGCGTATTCATTCATTTTTAGCATTACAAGTTTCCAGACCCAGACACTTTTGCAGTTGATACGCGACGAAGACGTTTTTGGAATCGGTGCAGGAAAACGGGTATGCATTGCAAATACGTCTGGGTCTGGAAGGTCGCATCTTGTGATGCTGTCTCTGCATTCTGAAAAAATCTGTAATGCGTGACCAGCAAGAGGGGTGCAGTTTGTGCTATATGGACGAGAGGGAATTTCTCATGCGGAATAGGCATCAGCAACCCCTTTAAACATCTGTGATGCGAGGTTATGCATTACAAGCGTCATGGGTCACGTAAAATCCACATGATAAGTCTTACACTCTTCCAGAGGACCCAGACATATTTGCATTTGATAACGGAAAAGTAAACACGACGTTCGAGGGGACGGGAGCGGGCTATCCCTGCAAAAACGCCTCCCAGGCGTTAGTTGAGGCGGCGCTCGCGGCGGGGTCGACGGACAATATCACGGCGGTGTGCGTCTTCTACGATACGGTGGGAGGAGATATCGGGAAGAGTGGAACTTCGGGTGCTACGCGGGAAAACAAGATCCCCGAGCTATACGATTGAGGAGTGAATGAAATCAGACGGAACTTCAACTTGATTTTATTATTGCACACTACAGTATTGAAAACTACTTTATGTTTTATCTCGACAAAAAATTTTCTATAACCTCCATTTTATCACAAGCTTGGCAAAAATCATGTGTGATCTTTTACTTCTACTTCTTCCCTTGTTAATGCCACTCCTGGGGTCCTTCCAGAACTTTTCTGGACAATATCGAAAACTTGTACTTGCCAGCAAAACAAATTGAAGCAGGAATGAAACTCTTCTCGCTGCTCAGAACTCTACTTCATTACACAGAAGGGACTAACAACTCGCTTCAATTCCACTGCAATTTGCCCACGTGTCCAGAATTTACAAAAATCGATGTTGAAAAAAAAAGCGGGACACTTTAGGGGAGTGAGACATCTTCTAGGGATCAAAACGAATTTCTACAAACTGCTACGTCTACTTCTGGTTGTCACTTCTTGATGATTTACAGAGAGTAGGCCTAGGCAACGACATGAGATATAATTTCACGACAAAAACAGATATGTTTCAGCACCTCCACACAATAAAAGTACGACGCTATTGCAGTATGATAGCGCCGTTCTTTTGACAACTCTGTCGTGGCAAGAAGAACAAACTCTATAATGCGAGCGACGAGCTTTACCACTTCTCAGAACACGACCTCAAAAAAAATGAAAATCACGCCTTTGCTATTTCGCCTCAACTGTAGTGACCCGTACGCCCTTTGAATAAACGCAGCTCGTTTTTTTTGCCGGATTTACTTTGAAACGCTACCTCAAACTTAGTTTATTTTCTTTTCCTCGACAAGCGAAAGCGATCTCTTTTTCACGTGCAGGAAGGTCTCAACTTTTTCGCAAAAAGAAGAATGTGACAGACATTTATCAGTCACGTTCTTCGTCAAAAAAAAAATAGCGACTTATTTTCTTGTTGCCAATTATTATGCACTCTTCTCTTTTTCCGACCGTGGGAAAAATCAAGATTAAGATTGTTGTTGGCACAGGATCATTTCCTTCGTACGTAGTAACAATAGCGGAAGATGAAGCTGAGTACCGTACTGGTACTTGACTTTCATTTCAGTTATCTTCATTATACGAAACTTTTCACCTCCAGCTACTAGACACCTGTCATCCGACAGGAAAATCAGAGGGCGAAGAAGAACCCCCGATGTCAACCGCCAAAGAAGAATGCAAGTACTATGAAGATGAATTTATTAGTCGAACTTTTTTTTATTGTTATTTCCTTCCCCCAATTTTAATCTCGAAATGTTGATCCCAAAAATATGAGAATAAAGCATCTGTAGTATAGTGCTGCACCCTTAATATTCACTGCTTGTCATGATGTCATGTCAAGCCTTGGAAATTATCGATCAATGATAGTTAGATGTTGAGGACTGCTTCAGCAAAGATTGATCATTCACTTTGGGCGGCCGATAGAACAAGAAGAGACGCAAAATAGGAGTCGCGTCTTTTCTCCTTCGGTCCTCACGAAGATGGAAGACCGAGGGACACCCACGAAATATGATAATGAACTGTCGATAAATACTCTTTTCTCCTACTCGTACAGCATTCAAGTCTACTAGTGTGCTAGACCACGACACACAGCCGGAGCCCTAGTATGACGAGATTTATTTTCATCAATGGTTGATGCTGTAGTAACAACGCTAATCGCTCAATGGAGTGAAGGGATTATTTTTATACCCCAATACAGAAATAACAACATAGCGAATGAAGCAGCGGCACAAGCCCAACAAGTCAACTTCTGTTGAACATTGATGAAAATCAGCTTGCATTTTGAAAATCCCAAAGACAAAGCGACCACCCCCCCTTTCTGATGTATACAACCTTTCAATATATCAAGCGGAAATAAATTGAAGATTGCTACGTACATCCTAGTCGCGGCGATAATTCTTGCAGGAGGTCCTATTTGTTTTTCCACCAGGATCGATAACGACAAACAACACCATCTAAAAACACCGTGGCGTGAAAAGAGAAACTACCTCACAGTTATTTCTCTTGATCGTAATATAATTTGACGCGGTACTACAAGCACAACTAGCGAAGCTCGAGCAGCATCTGAGAAGCACAAAAAAATAATACTGTATGCGACGATAACGACAGCACCTGGTTGATTTATCGTTCGACTATGATAAACAAGAAAAACAGGTCGTCGTATCAGGAGGAGCATACAGATGAAAATCCAAATACCAATCCATCATGTTGTAGATTTTGGATCGGTAATTATGTCCACATGACAGTATCCATCACGAGGATACACCACGGAGGAAGAGAAGCCAAGATGCAGATGAGGTCGACTTCGTCGATCTCACTGCAAGAAAAGGATTGATGGCGTCAAATATTGAAATTGATGTCTTTTACAATCAACTCCTCCACTTGTGATTTCACTTTTATGAAAAATCAGCGAAGCAGCTTTTGTACGGCAGGCAGGTCGCATTTACTTTGGCGGCACCGCGCGCTCCTGTGTTCATCATGCAATCAGTCTGATGTTCTGAGTCTCATAGCCAGACTCCTTGATCTGTCAATCTGTCTCTGCCTAATAGGCAAAAAATAAATCTGGTTGTACGAAGAGAGACTACTAAGAGAGGCGTTTTGTTCCGATTATGGTTTTGAAAAATCACGAGCGAGATTGAACCACAATTCGGACATGTATGATGTTGTGATTGAACCATTCGATTCATCCCAAGAGAGAGGGTGCCACGACATCCTGAACAGTCTGTCGGTCTTTATTTGTCGTGTCCACTTTGGATAAATCTGTTTGACTAGTACATTCGTGCGATGTAATTTTCAATTTCATGATGATGTACATTGTGGCTGCTTGCATATCGTCAAAACAGCTCTACCCCGCCGAAATTATCCCCTTGACCTAGCTACCCCCATCATGACCACCATTGTGCTTGTTCTGTACCAAAAGTTGAAACAGCGCAAGATCGAGGCGACAAAAGACCCGAAAGAAAAGTGGAGCAAATATATGAGCGAGGTCGTCAGAGCGAAACCGGCAACGACCACGTTTAACGAACAGAACTGCTTCATCAACCCTGCCAATTTGGAGAAGCTGAAGAAAACCCTGCAGAAAAAAGTGGAACACTGCGCGCGCAAGAAGCCAGATACGATCTTGGACGAGCTGAAGGTGGACGTGGCCAAGGTGTTGAAGTTTGACGAGACCACCACGAAAGAAAAATGTGACGACGCTGCTTCTGCATGGAATGCCGTCAATAACAGAACGGAAATGGCCGCCTTTATCTCGCAAAAAATGGGAACCAGGAAGTCTCAGGAGGTGCCGACGGTGATGATCCTGCTGGTCTACCTGTGTCTGGTCGCCGAAAATGTGTTGCCGAATCAGATGGGTGATGTAGATGAATTGTGAAGGGTCAAAAGGTGATGAGGAGAATAGCTAGACACACTGTAGCACTAAGATAAGATAGGACTACGAGAAAAATACAGAAGCCGCACACAAAAAACCTCTGAACAGCTGAACGCCGTGTATGATTTAATTCGAACCGTTACCGGGGGAAAAGGATAGAAGAGAACTAGACAACGCTTTACATTTATACTATTACTGGTTAGTTGCTTGTTTATACTCGATAGCACTGGAGTAGGGTGACATGGTAGCTAGTGCGACTGTGTTTCTCCGAAGAAGGTGTTTTTTAGTATAAGAAAACAAAACTAAGGTGAAGCACTATACTCGAACTACATAGACTTTATATATTTTTTAGTACTAAAAAACAGAAAATACAATGCAAAGTACTACTAGTTACGATAGGCAAAGCGAAAAGCCGAGGGATTTTCTTGGGCCACGTCGTATCCAGGACGACTGTGTTTCAGAAAATGTAATTCTCGGCGAGTCGGTTGCACTTGTGAAGATTCTGAGAACGAGATACGAAATCTGTAATGCAAATCCCACAGAACTACATCAAATTACTCGGAACTGCAAAAAATCTCTGTTTTGAACAATCGTAGATGAAAATGCAAACAAACCTATTCGGCTCGAAGCACAAATAAATACTCGGTCTTTCGTACAAAATCGATCGTGCAAGAAATGTGCTGCTTTTACGGATATTTTGATCGTTTTCAAAATAATAAAATAAGTCGTCCTATTGAAAAACTGCATGAGACGTGATACCTTGGCAAAAGCGAGCGGAACGGCCACGAGCATGACAGATTTTATATCTTTAAAATTTTGTAATGCTCCCCTGGACGAATGTGCCCGGCTTAGCCTGTTTCGCAAACAGAAGACAAATGCCCCAGATTTGCCATCCTTGTATCCAGCATGACAGATTGGATGACTTTCAAGTTTGTAATGCAAACAGGACCCATTTTGTAGTAGACCTTGCGCTTAAAGATATCACGGTAGGCAAGAATATTATTACATATTTTTCGACCCGTCAGTTAACAGCTCTCGAAAGTCAAACTACAAAATACGCATTACAAATTTGATGAAAGCAAGAGAAACCGCAAGACAAGTGTGAACTTTTAGAAAGAACAAAAAACGGAAAAAGAATGATGGGAGAAAGAATACAACTGTGAAAAAAGTTGGGACTTCAATGCCATCTTGTTCACCGGCTCAGGCGAAGGCACCCACTTCGGTGGTGAGTGAGTCAACGACATAAAATACCCTCGAACAAGTGTGCCATTTCTCTCGACGAGAAGTCATGACGTGCTATTTAATGATATTGTGAAAGAGCTTGAGCTTAGTAAAGACGTTGCACCCACGGCCCTAATTTACTTACTTATTTACCCGAGAAATTTTATCATGTCCGGCGGTGGCACCTCGGTCGCGGTTGTCGTCGCGACTTCCCGCCGCCGGGGCGGCCCCGACTCGGTTGCGCCGATAGGGGCGAATAGCAGAAGTCTCTGCGGCTGCCTCCCCAAATGGCTGCTTCCAAGAAGACAGGTGGTAAAAAAGCAGAGTCTGCTACGGAGTAGCGCCGGAAGAGGGAGTGCGGAGGAGGCGGAATTAGTGCAAGTGGTGCCGGATTTTGCCGTCGCAGGGACAGTCGCGACCACTGTGTCGACCAACGCAGGAGAAGGAACTACGGTGCTCTCTACTACGGCTAGCGCAGACAGAACAAATAATGCCGGAGGAGACGGAGGAGCGACAAAACAACAAGCCGCAGGAGGTGGTGCATCAGCATCTTCAACCACAGGAGCACGAGACTCCGCTGCAGAAAAATTAGACGGAGCTAAAGATGGAATACAGGTTTTCAGGTTTCACTCCGCCGTCTCCGAAGATTTGTTCGCCGAAGCGCAACAAGAGGGCGAGGCGAGGAAGTCGGACGGCAGGCAAGAACCTATTTCACCACCGCTAGTATCCTGTGCAAAAGTATCGCGCTCGGACTAATTGCAAACATGCATGACAAATCTTCTTCCTAAGGTAAAACAGCATTACAAATTTCACTTTTCTGCTTGACAAAATTTGTGATGCAATTTCTACTGATACGATACTTTTGCAATGCATAAACGCCAAAGCCAGACGACATTTTGCTGAAAGCGGTGAAGAAATCTTCGACCAGAAACCGGCTATCCAGGACGGAAATGGAGAACCAAATTCCTTTTCTAACAGCAGAACAGCAAGGACTTTTCGAGAACGATCCGTCAGTCATCTTCATTTTAACAAGAAGTAAGAACCTAAACACGATCGTTTACAGAGAACTAGACTGGAAGAGCACAACCACTGTCTCTGGTGGGGCAGTAGAGACGAAACAATCAGCTGCAAGCTCAGCGACAACTCCTTCCTCTTCTTCCCCCAATAGGTATGGCAGCGTGAGAAAGAGCACGAGCACGACTAGTCCTCCGAGTTTTCTAAGAAATCAGAACGCCGCGGCTTGGAACAGCAAGAATTACAAACCGTTGGAGGTTTTCTGGCAGCGCTTTGCGGACGAAGGGCAGCGGAAACCATTGACGTTCGTCGAGAGAACAGCGGCCTTTGGGATCAAATCGCAAACTAGGATAAAATACGCCGACACAGCAACATCCACGCCGGATGGAGGCGCGCTGACGTTCTGGGATGTCAGATTAGCCGCGAAAACGTCTATTCCTTTCACACTGAGGCAAGTAATACCTCCGGGCGAGGTAGATAAAGATCTTAAAAGCGGTGGGAAAACAACAACAGTAACAGCAGGACCATCATCTTCTGAAGCATCTTCCCCGACCAGGACACTACTTTACACCACGGTGAATGACAACACCGTGATCATTATCAACTGTAAAAATGTCTGGGTCTGGAAGAGTCATGCTGTTTTTGCATGACACAGAAGGTCTGGCATGGAAGCTGTAGCATCACAGGTTTCGAGAACCTTCCGCAATGCCGAATCCGCATGACAAGTCCCCTATTTTGCTGACAAAAAGTGGGAGCTTTTGCTGCGTATGCATGAGAGACACTTCCGTGTTCTGAAATACGCATTACAAGTTGCATTTTTCCAGACCCAGACATTTTTACATTTGATAATCATCTTTCGCATCCACGTGGTTGCGAACGGGTTTAAGGTACGCATGGCAAATATGTCTGAGTCTGGAAAATAAGTGGAACCTGTATTGCGTGTCTTGCACGTCTGTAAAATCTGTACTGCATGACGAACAAAATATGCCCGAGTTCTTTTGTCATTTAAAAACGCAGTTTCTGATGCGTGCGACGCAGGAGGAAGTAGCTTCCTAAAAATTTGTCATGCTTGGCTGCACTCAGGGGTACGCTCAACCACCGCCACTCAGCATTACAAGTTTCCAGACCCAGACATATTTGCACATGCATATGAGGTTTCAAACGTCTTCCTATACGGGTACGACCCGGAAACAAGGCGAATAGAGGTGGAAGATGTTTATAACAGGAGGATCGTTTCTAAATAGTTTATAAGTTTTTCAACAGAAATTTGTCATGCCGTACTACTAGTGTTACCACCACTTCTTTCTAGATGATCCTGGTACAGCAACAGTCGGTTTGCTGTCACAGCGGGCTTTGTCGGACACTCGTTCGGTTCTCGCTACGATGCTATCAGCCAAATTTCGCCGTCGCGAACGCGCATTTATTTATTAACAGCCGTGAGCAGTGATCCTGCTTCATGGTCATGGAATTTTTACTTCATCTCGAGAATCATGCAAAAATGCAAGATGTTGCTGCAGTTTCAGCAACTCCGCGTACGATTGATTTATTCCGTGTTCTCCGCTTTGTTGATAAAATTTCGCGACTGAAACTGCAATCTCCGCCGCGCGTAAGTGTATCTTTTTGCAAAAATGCGGTCGCTTGAAAAAAACATTCGGTCAGCAGTCGGTCTCTCGCTCCTTTTCAACTACGTGGTAGCGGATTTCATCAATAAGTACGTACAGAAACTTGATTTATTGTTCAACTCGGTCTAGCTAGAAGCAGTGCTTGTTTCTAAGTATTGCAAATACAAATACACACCATCGAGAACTTCGTGCCATTACGAAACGTCTTCGCCAGGTCTTAGAGTCAATAGAGCCTCGATCTGCATAGTCTGTGCGCTCGGAGCTGCACAGGCAACCCGTAGCTCCGACTAGACTTGACAAAGTTTTATTTTGCGCTTATAAGCACGACCCACGCAATTGATTTGGATTAGCTTACACATACGCAGTACCTCGCATTCGAACTTCTCTCTCTTGCTTATCGATCTGCAGTGAGCGGGTACTAGAATTTTTACGATTTTACGCTACAATCACTTCCGTACCACTTGGACTATCAATTTATCCCAAAAA
>JACKZZ010007492.1_pt1 | contig 13421 bp, 9 predicted proteins | sample 8027871 | NCBI WGS metagenome assembly JACKZZ01 (sample SAMN15724774, study PRJNA655200) | protist metagenome | isolation source: fluorescence activated cell sorting (FACS) single amplified genomes of... | place: USA: West Boothbay Harbor, Gulf of Maine | collected 2000-07-19
GACAGCAGTGGGCTGGTCCTGGACAAGCCACCCAGCCACCGCCACCACCACCACCAGCCTGAGTAGGGCAGGGAAAGCGCATATTTGAGTGCTGCGAGAGACAGGACAGGCCAGGTCAGGCCGTATTCTCTAGAATTCTCTATTACATTACCAGTTCTTTTCTTGAATTATACGGTTGGCTCCTTCGTAAATATTTAATTTAATTGATTGTACGAGTAATGAAAAGGGCAATTGTTTATTTGATTTTATTGATCGCCTTTGCGCATACAAATATTATATAAATTAATTGGAAAAATGACTACTACTTCGATATGAGTAAATAATTGGGTAAGGTAAGTGGGATGGAAGATTCGATAGTCTAACCACCGTGAATCACAACCTGGTCATCGTGACAGATTTGCTGATTAACTAGGAACTCTTTAATGTTCACTCGCTGATCGCCGGAGAGCTGAAGAATCTCGCCCATTTCTTCATCCACGTTCACTGTTCCATTGCACTGAAAGACCTTCTTTAATGCCTTGGCGATGCGCTTGATGTCTAAATCATCCGCAAGCCCCTGTACTGTTGTAATACACTTCCTACCATTGCGTTGTTGCATGCGGATGTGGACTTTTGAACTATCCTTGCCCTTCTCCATTTTTGAGAATGGATCCGTGTCATTCACGTTTCCAAACTTGACTGTATTCATACTTACTGACTGGTTCTAACTACTGGTTAACTACTTGAGGTCTAAAAAGAAAAAGTTTCCTTCGGTTGAGCTCAAAAGTGTTCTCTTTCCGGAGCCTTGGGTATTTTTCCCATCACCAAAAAAGGAATTATCAAATTGCGCGACTCCTATTTATATTTGAGATCATTCCTTCGCTTATAAAAAGGAAGGATAGAGGAGATGAGTGACGAATATGCAAGCAGCGGTGTAGAGCCCATTTCTTCCACTACTTTACCTAATCGTCTCCAGCCTCCGAATCAATTACCAGCACCTACATTATGTTTAGGTTGTAAAGTGATGAGCGCATGGGGTCTTAGCTTTAACATCCTTTTCCTACTGCTTATTGCAGCATTGTTAGGCTTTGGGCTATTCCAGCCTGAATGGCTGGCGTTGAGCGATTGTGGTGAAAATAATACAGGCTTTGTATACTTCAATTCCGCATATGGCGCAGGTACTGATCGAGAATGTAATTCATTTGATTATTTTACTGTCGACTTCACCAACACTTCGATCGTGACAAATATCCCCACTCAGTTCTGCATCCCATGGCAAGCAGCAGACCAGTGGAGTGCAATGGCGGTGACCCTCGGAGATAAACAGAACTCTACCCTTGAAGAAGATGCTGAGAATGTATGGAGTACGGCTTATATACTCATGATTACTGCGTTCGCTTCAAGTGTAGCATCATTACTATTCCTTTTGAACGGCGTGTGCTGTCCTTTGAATGGAAGGCACCGAGCACAGTTTGCAAGTAGTTTCTTCATGCTAACCACCTTCTCTACTGGTGTTGCCAGCCTCATCCTCATATCCCAGACGGATACCATACAGCCAAGTGTTTGGGAGGACTTCTATTTACTAGTGGAAGGACCAGGGGTATGCGATAAGGCGACAACCAAGATTTCGAATTCTGCTATTGGAGTGATAGTTGCACTGCTACTGAGTTTCTTTATAAGCTTCTCTGTCGTATGTCCCTGCACGTGTCTGACTTGCTGTGGCTGCTGCTGGCTACAAGATGAAGCCTTCTACATATGGGCATAATTCCTGGAATCATCCTGGAATTATCGAGAAACAGACCAGACTAACCGACCCCTCAATCGAACGAGCGATCAACCAACTTACTCAGCTAGTCCTTACATTATAACACAATAACAATAACAATACCTTCAGCGTGTGCTAAACACGCCATATATGTATTTAGGTACGAATCGTGATGTAGACGGCTTTGAAATTTTTATTACGAAGTACTTGTACGAAGTATTAAATTTCATTCATCCATGTTTTCTCCGCAAATTAGTTATTACGATACAGATTACTTCGAAGTATATCGTAAGTTTTAGCCAAGTCCAGTTCGGTACATCCATATTTATTTAATTAAAACGGCATATTCTATTTTATTTATTCATTCGTTCCATGTAAAGTAGTCTTTTATTGTTGTACGGTATAAAATAATGTTACATGTTCCAAAACCTAACTCTTACCCTGGCCCTAACCTATTAATCCATGTGGAAGGATTCATCAGTACTTCTCTTCGTTTTTAATATAAAAGCTGGGCTTTTATCTGAGGAGAAGGTCTCCACGACAACACCATCTTGCTGAATACTATACATAAACACCATTATAGCGACAGCAGCAAGGGAGAAAAAAGCAACGAGCATGCCACGTACTGACGCAGTCGCCTCCATCTGATAACCTAAAACTGCTTCTTGTGTGACTATAATAATATCACTTACTCCATCATTATTAAAATCTGCGAAAATGGGCTTTGCAGTAGGAGTGTGAGGTATGTCTGCTGATGTCAAAACCTCTCCTTCACGAGAAATGAAGGAAAGCAAACTATCTCCCATTACCACCACACCGGAATTCACATTGTTGTGTGTCCCAAGGTCATCTACCCTTGTGGCGATAGGATCAAATGCTGACAATGCGGCCACACGAAAGTCAGTATCCCACGTCGGACCGTTTTTCAATTGCCAATTAAAGACTCCACTTCCGGAAAAACTTGTAGTAGTTCCAGTATTAACTGCAATAATTAGATCCTTAGCAGTGCGCATCTTGTGAGTCGTTGGATCTAAAGAAGAGAGCACAAGAGGCGTAGTCGCGGCCACAACCTTTGGCATATTACGGCTTGGTACTGCGTCTTGCAATGATCGAGCCGTGTTACAAATAGATGCATTAAATAACTGGTGCCTCGCGGGCAGTCCGCTCACAACCATAATGCTACATTGCTTAATCTCACCCTCGCCATGGGCGAATGTTTGTCCATGCTCAGCTACATCTTCTTCGCTCTCTAGCACCAGTACGGCGTCAACCAATCCGTCACCATCAAGATCGGCATGAGTGCGTCCTTCCGGCATAGATAGGGACGTTATAGGGGTACCCGTCATTAAGCTTATCACCTCCACACCTCTGGATGTATGAGCTACGAGCACATTCGGGTGGCTAGTATGCTCTGAGGCATCGTGTGGCAGGAAGGCATCAGTGGACACTGGCTCTGTGCGAACGCCTGAGAATTTCCCTTCACCAGTCATTACAGATCCACCCGCTTTATGACGTACCGCGCCACCTGTGTTTTTACCCGATTTAGTGGGTCTTTTCCCATTCTGACCCTTCTCATGCCCTAGCCCTACCCTACCAGCACCAGCACCCATGTGCCGTCGAATGAAATGCGCAAACCGCATATTTGTATCTTCATTATGGTGCCATGCATGAGGGAGTTCACCCGACAACGATGTACGAAACGTCTGCCAATCATTCATGCCTGGTGCTCTGTGCATTTGAGTAGCAAGATCTTGCACATCAAGCATATATGCATGTTGTGGTAAGCTTTTCGTGTATTGTTCAGGTCTGACATCCATGCCATCGTGTTTCCAAATAACAGTACCAGAATTCCCCCTTAAAGCATACATACTAAAGTGCTCTAACCCAGATCTTGCCCGAGCCTCCAGATCTACACCTTCTTCAATATCATCCCCTCCCTTGTCTAGATCTAACTCTTCTTCAACTTCAAATCCCGCCCCGAGGCCTTCGTTGACATTCTCGTTATCGCCAGATCTCATCTTCATGCTCACTCCCACGATTACCAGACCACCTCCAGTTGACGATTCCTTCCCCTTACTCCCACTCCCACCTTCTGTCCCTGCCTCCAAATCCAGAGGGCTAATGAGCACACTCACCTCGTGAGTAGTAAATGTAGCAATATGAGCTGGAATCGCGTGCGATTTGTGCGCTACAGCCTTCTCCCACAAAACGTTCAATGCATAATCGTAACACGTCACCGTTAGATCCTCGCGCACGACTACCACAACTTGCTGTCTACTTTTCGTCTTTAAGTAAGAGTCAATATAACCTGTCTTTAAATACACAGGAGTGCTTCCTTTGTGTACATTAGTGCTCATGAGGGACACGCTTCGAGTCTCAATGGGAGAAAAGATCTCCCCAGCGGTATATCCATCAGGAGTTTCCATCGAATACACCTTGAGCTCCATGGAAGGAGTAATGTAAACCATCTCCTTGGTGTTCTGATCGCCATCCAAGTCTGTCACTATCGGTGGTAGTAAGAAGTCATCACGTAATGGAGCACTACCTCGCTTATTTAGGCTCAAATCTAAGTAGAAAGAAGGCTTCAGTGAAAACTTAAATTCAGTAGAGGACCATGATATATATACCCCTAAGCAGAAAACACACAGTGCCCCAAAATCACGATAGCGTAACAGCATGCCGCCTGCCTTTTTAAAGGAGCCAATTTTGCCATTTTCAACTTTTCCTGGTTTCCACGGGTTTTCGCGGGAAATCGGGGGAATAAGCAGGAGGACTGGCAACTGGCGTTTAAATTGTAAAACCTTTTACTAATACTTATTCCCTTTTCTCTTCCACTTTTGTTCATTTAAATCGCAAGGGAATAAGAGGTAGGGATTGGGAAGAGGATGAGGATGAGGATTTATAAAGTGAAATAAAATTATGCAGAGTGTTTTGCTGGAGTGGACTGGCTGCAAGACATATCAAGTATATCACTTACCTGTAATATCAATAAAATTCATAACGAAAAGGAGAAAAAGCAAGTATATAAGTATATATAAGCAGAGAGAAGAAAATAAAATATTATAAAAATGTACCAGCGTCTTAATTAAATGTAAATAAAGCGATGTACACCTCTACCGCTACTTCTAACCCTAACTACGTTAATAATAGATTATTCTACCTTATATCTACCTACTTACTGCAACATCTCACTGATTTGGCTCTTCCCTTTGAACTTGCTGTAATCAGGAGTCTCAAGGAGCGACCATTCCTTCTTCAATGGTGCGCCAATCTCCACCGTACCTGCCTGAGGGCGACCATTCCAAACCAACTGGCCATACGCCTTACCGTGATTCTGATCCTTCGAGAGCTTCACATCTGTGATGAGAAAGTATGTATTGGGGAGTTTGTGAATTGAGCGCGTGAGCTTACATCCCACTCCGAAATATCTCAAACCATTCACTACTTTGAAGAGGCTATCACCTTTTGGCATTCTTATACTCCTCTACTACTACTACTACTTTAGAAAGAGGTATTACCTTTCCCGTTACAACGACTTATTGCAAGTTAAAGTGACGAAAAAAATAACATGGATTGCCTTTTTTGGTGCCTGGGGTGGCTAGGTGCGATAAGTGAATGACAAAAGCCCAAAAGCCCCACTAAAGTGCTGTATTTACGGATGTCTCTAATTAATGGGTCTAGAATCAGATCGAAGATCAAAAAAATCATTTATGATCGTAGTGCGAGCTCCTCCTCGACCACTATAAGTGCAGAATACTGGAGCAATGACAGCATCTCTGACTTGCAGTGGATATTACAGCAATTAGTCGAGGATGCTATGCAAATGGAGCATTTGAACCCAATGGAGAGGGTCGCAGTGGTCAAAAGTAGTACTAAAGAGACTCGGGCCAATGTAGAATGGGGCATGAAGCCTGAGGAATGGTCTGTTAGTTTCAGGTGTGGGGGGGTTCCATTCGATGAATGCATTAGTGTGCCCGCTATCATCCCTAATAGATATGGGCAATTCTTGAATGAGCAGTATTATCAGGCACAACAACTGAAATTACAACAGCAATCCTCCTCCTCCTCCTCCTCCTCCTCCTCTTCTTCATCTTCACAGCAGTTTGGTGTGGTTGAGAATGGTGTTGGTGCTGGTGGTAGTGGTGTGGAATCTCCAGTAGTGGGTCGTAAACGAAAACAAAAGGATATTTATTCCCCATTACTGGTTGCTCCACAGAGCGCCTCGAAGAAAGAAAAAGAAAAGCGCAAGAAATTAGGCCTGGGCAGTATTAATAACGACAATACTGTGCATATACCCTACGTCCCAGTCCCAGTCCCGCAGGCAGCTACGGAAGGTGGGCTTACTATCAAGCCAATCCGTAAGAAGCAGTCGAAGCAGCACTTTATTATTTCTGCCGGTGAAGATGAGGATTTGGATGATATTTGGGAGTACTTAGAGCAAGAGGGGTACTATTCGAAGTGCAGCTTGGATGAGAAAGGTCTTGCTTTGTTAGAACTCCTGCCTCCTCCTATTCAAGATATAACGCTGGATATCCCCACGTGTCCGCCTTATTCTATGTCACTGCCGTTCAAGCGCCATACGAAGGAGTGGCAGGATAGTATATTAGACTCAGTTTATCTAGATTCGTATTCCTCGGCATCGGTTCTAAAAGATTACTGCGAGAGTGAGAAGAAGAAGGAAAAGAAGGAGGATGGAGAGGGGGGAAAGAAGGAAGAGGATATGGAAGGCAATCTATCTTGGGATGAGTTTAAATCAGCAGCTGGAGCTGGTAAGCTAACTTTGACCGATCAGCTCGGTGGAGTTGCATTCACAGGTAAGCCTACTGGGTTGATCGACTGCCCTCCGGAGCTTGCTGACAATTATTACAAGTATAAAATGTATAAGGTGCTGCAGAAAACATCACGTCCAGTAGGGAAGCCACCATTAAGTGTAAAACCGCAATGGGAGGAAGGTAGCCACTCAAATGAAGTATTGGAATGCAATGATATATTCGAAAGAACGCAGCCGCGCCGCAACTGGCGGGGCTTGGCGGCGAGTCTTGCAGCGGGAGGGGGTGAGGATGATCAGATTTGTGGGATTATCCGCGGTTATAAGGACGAGCTCAGAGTTGTTTCATTAGATTCCAATGAAATTCTTGTGAAAATAAGGAAAAGGGTGCAATTGTCGATGGATGAGGAGGAGGAAGAGGAGAAGAAGGAAGAAGGGAAGCGAGCGTTAGAACAAAAGTGGCTGAAAGAAGCGAAAAAAGGAGCCAAGGATCTATGGTTTTAAAATGTTGTTTTATGTGATTTACGTGCGCATACTTTAATACTGATTTTTATACATATCGCGAAAGGTGTTTTTGTTCGATTATTAGAAGTATTTTTTTCATATGTACGGCTTTAAAATAAAAGAAATTTCATTACATTGTTGAGTACAACGTACTTCAAAAAATGGAAATGTGTAAAATATAAAAAAAAAACATTATGTACGCATTTAAGTGTGCTGTTCTCTAGAAAACCTTAAGAATTTCGAGATAAACATATCCAGATCTCCGTCCATCACGTCAGATATATGAGGTGTTTCATAGCCAGTCCTACCATCCTTCACTAACTTATAAGGGGCAAACACGTAGTTTCGAATCTGCTGGCCAAAAGTAACCTCCGCCGACTCACCTTTAAGCTCTTCAAATTGAGATACAGCTTGTTCATTAGCTATAGCGGTCAGTTTCGCTTTAAGTCGAGACCATGCCTCAGCTTTGTTTTGTAATTGTGACCTAGCAGTTGTGCACTTCACGACTAGGCCTGTAGGAATGTGTTTTATACGCACCGCACTCTCGATTTTATTCACATTTTGCCCGCCTGCGCCACCAGAGCGCATAGTTGTAATCTCAACATCCGAATCGGGGACAATAATATCGCTTACGTCTCGCTCAGGTAGCAATGGGTACGTTTCGACACCAGCGAAACTGGTCTGTCTTTTACCCTGGGAGTTAAACGGAGAGATGCGCACCAGTCTATGCACCCCCTTCTCACCTGCCAGCAAACCATACGCATTAAGCCCCTCGATGTGTATTTCTGCTAACTTGATTCCAACTCCTGCTTCGTCCTTTTGCTCCTCTACAATCGTACATTTGAAACCTTTTCTTTCAGCATACCGACTATACATCCGTAGCAGCATTCGAGCCCAATCCTCCGCATCTCGTCCACCCGCGCCACTCTGTATACTCAATACACACGAATAAGAGTCATACTTCCCTCCTAATAAGCTCTCTGTTTCAAACCCCTTGACATCCTCTTCAATCGATTGTAGTAGCAGGGTTACTTCCTTCAGGATTTCAGCAGTAGTACTACAATCTGGCTCTTCTTCTATTGATAATGACAACAATTGCAATAGTTCATTAGCATCATCACAACCAGATTGCCACCTATTTGCTCGTGATAAAAGAGTCTTCATTCTATTTAATTCTTCTAATAGTGCATGAGCTTTGTCCTTATTCACCCATAGAGAAGGGTCAGCGCTTTGCACCTCCATCTCTTTCACATGGGCCTCCAGAGCAACTACGTTAAGTATACTGGGTGATGTGTTCATCGCAACCAAATCAGACAAATGCGATACTTTCTCCTTGATATTGGAAAATGCATCATCATCATTTGATAATCGTAGTTGTATACCATGATTTACTCCCCTAAAAGGCCGAATAAAACACCATACACAGACATTTGAGAGTATACAGAAGTATAACACTACCAAATTCTTAAATTTTATCATATTTGGGCGCACATAGGGTGCGGATTGATGGAAACAAGATTTTTTTGATTTCAACTTTTGTAATTTCCAGGATTTCCCAGCCAGTGAAGGTCCGGTCGCCTTGAGCTTTGAGAGGGTTGGTTGGTTGTTGGTAGGCCGACACTTAATCCTCTGTGCAGATACTCACCCATCAGGTTCGAGGATGTCTAATTCATTATTTGAGCATCCTCTTGTTTCAAGGTATTCTTGTCCTGAAATGTCTTTTCTATGGTCGAATAAGACGAAATTCTCAACTTGGAGAAGATGCTGGATTGCTCTTGCTGAGAGTGAGAAAGAATTGGGTTTGAATATTACAGAAGAGCAGATTGAAGAGATGCGGGCCAATGTGGATAATATTGATTTCGAACGAGCGGAAGCACTTGAAGTTCGCTTCAAACATGATGTTATGGCACATATTCATACCTACGGTGAGTGTTGCCCCTTGGCTAAATCTATTATCCATTTAGGAGCAACCAGTTGTTTCGTTGGCGATAATACTGATTTGATCGTCATGAAAAAATCACTATTATTGATTCGAGATAAATTAGCAAAGTTACTCTCCGTGCTATCTATCTTTGCTGTCCTTCATAAAGGTACCGCTTGCCTTGGGTACACCCATTTACAGCCAGCACAACTTACTACTGTTGGGAAAAGAGCATCTGTTTGGATGTCAGACCTTAAAATGGATTATGATGATATTGATGAATTAGTGAAGAGCTTGCCTATGAGAGGGGTACAAGGCACTACTGGTACTCAAGCGACCTTCCTTGAATTGTTTGAGGGAGATCACGATAAAGTGATTGAGTTAAATAGACGTGTTTGTAGCAAAATGGGATTTTCTAAGTCAACTTCAGTGTGTGGTCAGACCATCTCAAGGAAATGGGACTTTAAGATTCTAACAGGTCTATCTGGTATCGCTCAAAGTGCTTATAAAACCAGTGGTGATATCAGGTTACTTGCAAGTATGAAAGAGATCGAAGAACCCTGTGGTAAGGCACAAGTAGGGTCTTCCGCCATGCCATACAAGCGGAACCCTATGCGAAGCGAGCGGGTCTGTTCACTTGCTCGGTATGTAATAGGCCTGTCCAGCACTACAGCGCACACACAGGCTAGTCAGTGCTTAGAACGCACACTGGATGATAGTGCTTGTCGAAGGATGGTGCTTCCTGAAGCTTTTCTAACTACTGATATCATTCTGAGCACACTTATTAATGTATGTGATGGACTTCAAGTATGGCCAGCTATTATTCGTGCTCGAATTGATCTTGAGTTGCCATTTATGGCCACTGAGGCTATTTTAATGCAATGCGTTAAGGCCGGTGGCGATCGACAATTCCTTCATGAACAAATCAGAAAGCATTCCATTGAAGCAGGACGCGTGGTGAAGGGTGAAGGGAAACCTAATGATTTGCTAGTGCGTATAGCAAATGATCCCAATTTCACTGCTGTTCATATGAACCTATCCCAGTTTGTAGATCCCGAACGGTTCATTGGACGTGCACCTCAGCAAGTTGATATTTTTTTAAGAGAAACGATTGATCCAATTTTAATCGCAAATAAAGATATACTGAAGGATTTTAAAGTGGCAGACTTGGCCATTTGATGAATAAGTTATACGCAAAAGACATTTTATAAAAAACAATTCGGATTACTTTACTTTTTTAATAAACTTTTAGCCCAAAAATACATCACTTCCAACCTTGTCTAAGTTTTTAAAAGTATCATACATAGATTCGAAATAGTTGCGCTGGTCATAGACCAAATTATGCTTTGCAAAGAACTCTCTGATTCTAGGAGACAGTTTAGGGAATCTATATTGTGGCATAGAGGGAAACAAATGATGCTCAATCTGGAAATTTAGGTACGACATCCACCAGTTTACGAAGTTAAATGGACCAGGAGATACATTCATCGTATAATTGGCTGCATAGCGGATCCAATCAATAGTAGTGTCCTCTTTGGCCACCGTAGGAAGGTGAGTATGGGACACTGCGAAGTTGGTAAAGATATAGGTTGATGCGACCCAGTTATACGCAAGGTATAAGGCAGCAGATGCTCCCAGACCAAAGGTATTTGTAACCAAGTAGTGCCAACCGACATATCTAGCGATCATGAAGATACCTTCCCCATAGTTCTTGTTACGAAGCACATGTCGAGGGTGCAAGAAAAGTTGCCACCCAAGGGCAACCAGCTCGCAAGTGACAATCGGGAACAAATAGCCCTGGAGTCGTAGCCACGTCTTCATGGTAAGACCAATATGAGGCCCAACCTTGTTGATCGTGAAGGCGACGAGGGGAAGAGTATCAAGATCAACATCATGATCGATTTTTTGAGGCATGGCGTGATGCCTGTTGTGTTGACTTCTCCACCAGCTGCCCGACATACCACAGCCCACACCATACAAGAAGATCTGTAGGAAGCGGTCAATAGCAATATAACCTGTAAGAGAGTAATGGCCTCCTTCATGCATCAACCAGCCGCAACGGCCAGAGACGATGCCTAAAATAGCCAAACCGAGTGCTTGGATCCCGTAATTGGATCCCTTCAATAAGAGATAGAATCCTAACGCATGCATTGCGAATATTTCAACAACACGGTATACAACATGCATAGGGCTTGGCTCATAATACCCCTCCTTCTTGAGTTCTAATATTAATCTCTGGAAATCTTCAACGAGATCAGCCTGTCCTGGTAGCTTACCATAAGTCTTCTTAGGATCCGCTGCAGGACGGTTGGGAAGTGATTTCATGAAGTTTTCAACCTTCTTAGAACGAACATGGAACTGATCAAAAGCTTGAGTAGCGTCGATATCCTTACCTGCATAAAACCCAAGAACACGGCCGCCAGGATGTCTGAAATTTGTCACATCATACAATGTGCCATTAATAAGCACTTCTTGCTTCTCACCTCCTGACTTTGCAACAGAAGCAGGCTTAGCTGCAGTATCCATTTTTCCTCCACCACCCATTTGTTTTTATGTAGGGTTCAAGTAAATACGAGGCGTTAACAGGCCAGCGATCAACACCATGTCATTTTAGAGAAACCACGGTTTTGAGTGACTCAGTTTTCTCCGAAAAAAGAAAAAAAAAAGAAAAGAAAAAGGGGAGAATGGAGAAAGAGAAGAACAAATCTCTCCTCGCGCGCAACTACCAGCTCGCAGCAGAGCTTGAACGAACGAAAGATGAAAACCAACGACTGAGACAAGAGATAAATGAGCTGCAAGTTCGCGACCAAATGCGAGCTCGACCTGGGCCACCTTCACAGCAGCAGATGTTTATGAAAGAGAGTGGAATAGAGAATATGCCCAATGCATCTAGTTCTCTTTCTTCTAGGGCTGCCCATACAGTATTTGTGACGACGAAAGATAAAGACAAGTACGGAGGGAATAAAGGAAATAAGGCGAGTTCAAAATCAAAGACAACAAACAAAGGAGAAGGAGAAGGAGAAGAAGAAGGAAGTGGAGGAAGAGGAGAAGGGGAAAGAGGGCTGCAAAAAGCCAAACGTCCAGTTTTGAAAGCTCATAAAGATGTTACAAAGCACCTGTCTCCACCTCCACCACCTCTGCCTCTGCCTCTACCTCTGCCTCTGCCTCCGTCTGCGCTCGTGGATGAGGAAGAAAGCCTAGGATTGGACTTAAGTTTACTGCGCTTTGAAGAATATGCCGTAGGTATGGCTGGTATGGAACCTAGTCCTAGTCCCCTCGTAGTCGAGGGCGTAGGGAGTAGGGCACTGGAACGAGACAAAGTTCCAACAAAGAAGCAAAGGAGAGAGGAGCTTACAGTGGAACAAGTGATAGCTAAAGAAACAAAAGGCGGCGGTGTAGGTACCTTTATTAAACCATCTATAGCAGCATTGTCTACCACTGGAGTAGAAGCAAAAGATTCGTCTTCTTCTAGGTCCGTTCGAGCGAGAGGTAAACCTATTTCCTATAAAGAGCCATCAGTAAAATCGAAAGTGCGAAAAGGCCACGTATTCTTCCCATCTTCTACTTCGTCAGAGATCGCACCCCCTGCTGCTTTAGCACTTGCACTTAAACCAGAGTTTGTCTCTCAATCTACATCAGCTCCATATCCCATGCTAATTGGAGAACAAAAAAAGAAAGAGAGTGGGAAACGCAAGGAAATGGTAGAAGCACCCGCACTATCACTATCAATCCCCCCATCTCCAGCCCCAGACACAGAGCCAGAGCCAGAGTCAGAGCCAGAGCCAAAGCCAGTGTCAGTATCAGTACCTTCTCATCCTAGAACTCCAGCAAGCAAGCACACAAGCAAGCCTAAAGCCCCTGTCGGTAGCAGTCATACTGCTCGTGTTGGGGTTACCGGACATCCCCCTCCTCCTTCCGCCGGTAGAGGGCGATTCGCAATGTATCCTAACCTGGCCAATACCCCAAGCACTGGTCTGTTCCAGCGCCTTTTGGAGCGGCTGAAGGAATTGCCCAGTGGTGGAATCTCTGACATCCAAGAGGGAGATGAAACTGATGATGAAAAGGATAAATGAATGAAGGAATATCTCGACTTTTGAATTTGAAATGAAGTGCTTATTTACATGATCAACAAATGAATATCTTATGAAAACTACATTTCTACTGTACGATTTTTCAATAAAATTAAAAACGTATTCCGTATTTAAAATGATACAGTACAGTCGAGTTTTTGAATCTCTATATTCAACATTTATAAATTATAGTATGGATTGTATTTAATCTTAATATGAAGTAATTAATTTTATAACTAATACTTTGTATTTGTAGTGCTTCAAGATTGTGTAGAATGAGGGCGTCCATTTGATGCATATTCAGGACGCCCAATGTGAGATGGTACCGTCTGCATTGGTAAAACAATTCCAGGCTCCACTGCGAAATCACTACATATTCTTCGAGAACCCAGTGCTCGACTCAATGCAACTCGA
>JACKZZ010000919.1_pt1 | contig 13420 bp, 6 predicted proteins | sample 8027871 | NCBI WGS metagenome assembly JACKZZ01 (sample SAMN15724774, study PRJNA655200) | protist metagenome | isolation source: fluorescence activated cell sorting (FACS) single amplified genomes of... | place: USA: West Boothbay Harbor, Gulf of Maine | collected 2000-07-19
TTATGCGTAAAAAATACTTTGAATATTTTTCGATCTCTGATAATTTTTATGCACGGCCTATTAAATTAAATCTCTACCGTACGGGTTTATACTTCTAGCAGCTGCACATCAAAGACGAGAGTGGCGTTACCAGGGATCGTGGGCGGGGCTCCACTCCTGCCATACGCCATCTGCGGTGGAATGGTAAGTTTCCTCTTCCCCCCCTCTCGCATCCCCTGTACCCCAATATCCCACCCCTTGATCACCTCGCCTCTACCCAGCCTGAATGTAAAAGGACGCTTGCCGATACTACTATCGAACACCTTATTGGTAGTCTTCAACCGGCCAGTGTAGTGAACCTTCACCTTCTTACCAGATACAGCCGTATTACCAGTTCCAGTGACCAGTTCCTCTATGACAACCCCTTGGACATTCCTTGTCCCACTACTAGAAGCTTCTTCCACCATACTACTTAAAGCCTTCTTATTCCTCGCCACCTCGTCACTCGCAGCCTCACCTTTCTTCAACAGCTTCTTCAGCTTGAGTTTTTTCACAGGATCTACGCTAGATTTAGAATCCGATTGTTTTAAACGAATGGCATCATCTGGAACGGATGTTCCGGCTTTCAGCTTCTTAGTTGATCCATCTTTGAAGCTCCAACCGGACGGACCATCCCGCTGATCAGATGTCACAACACCCATGTCATTAAGTTTCTCCCGAAGAGCATCAGACTTTGAGAAATCCCCCGCTGTTCTAGCTTCCTCGCGTTCTCGCATTACCTTTCTTACAGCTACAATCTTGCGAGAATGCTCATCGAGATTACGAGCATCAAAAGTAAGCTCTTTCTTAGCCTTGTGAATCTTCTTCTTCTCAGCGCTCTTCTCTTCCTTTTTCCGTTCTCTGTCCTCCTTACCCATGTTTGCCTTAAAGATTCTCAAATCGCTATTAAGTCTGCTAGTGTTGCGGTGTTGTGACGCTACAAGGGTGGGCAATGCCACTCATATTTTTGGATTGTAGTCGTAAAATGAGGTATTAAGCCGGGCAGCGGGGCGGAATTTTTAAACTATGCCGTACTGTAATTTTTAACTTTTAAAGAGAAATTCTACGATAATAAAATTGAATTAAGCATCTTCTCCTAGAATGGGAGGGATATCATTTTTTAATTTAAATCTAATAAATTTTATCGGCGTCGGCGGTGGGAGGCATTTTCAATTTCAAGGATTATTAAATCGATCTACTTTTTTCTTCTTGCTTCATCATCTTAAACATGTTCTCAAACATCTTCAGTGAAGCAACGTTCTTGTGTACCTTTAGCACAGCAGGGTGGGTCGGACCGAGAAGCTCTAAGACAGAAAGAGCCTTGTTTAAGTACTCGAGGGCCTTCTCAAACTCCAACTGCCTACCGTATAAGTTGGCGATGCTACCATATGTTCTACCGACATCAGGATGGGTCTCGCCTTGAGTGAGATTGATGGCAAGAGCCTTATTGTAGAACTCATGTGCCTTCGCAAAATCATCCTGCTTCTCGAAGAAAGTCGCCATGTGACAATAAACTTGTCCAACACGAACGTGGGTCTCGCCTAGGGGCAGAAGGATGGAAAGGGCCTTGTGGAAATACTCGAGGGCCTTCTCAACTTCCCCCTGCTCTATGAATATCACGGCCATGCTATCGTATGTGCTACCAACACTAGGGTGCATCTTGTCCAGAGTGAGCTTGATAGTAAGGGCCTTGTTGAGGTATTGAAGGGCCTTCGCATACTCACCCTGGCAATGATATACTGCTGCCATGTTATTATACGTGCTAGCAACAGTAATGTGGTTCTCGCGACCAGGGGTGAGGAAGATGGCCAATTCCTTGTTTAAGAACTTAAGGGCATTGTCGTACTCCCCCTGCCCTTCATACACCAAGCCCATCAAACCCAATACCCATCCCACATCTATATGGTTTGACGAGCCGTGCAGAGCAATGAAACCATCCAAGCATTGCTGATACAGCTCGAGGGATGAGCTAAATTGACCAGTTTGAAATAAATGAGCGCCATGAGCCACCTTCTTCCTCAATTTATTCCTTTCAGTATTAACAAGTGACAGCCCTCCATAAAAAAATTCACTTTCTTCGGTGTGTATATACATTTAAAATTTACAACGGTAATTCGTTTTATTGAAAAAAACTTACAAATTTATCCAGCTCAATTCCCTTCTCCTTCTCCTTCTCCCTCACATTCATCTTCACCCTGTTCCTTCTCTTCTTCTTCAAAGAAGGATAGAGGACGGACCCCATTCACCACCACAAGAATGAGCGACAGGACATCAGCAAGCACCGCCAGCCACAGTCGCGGCTCGGATGCGAATGTAACGATTATTACCACGAATTTGATAATAACAGAAAGAAAGATATTTTGTAGGATAACTATTTTGGTGTATTTCGCCAAAGCAATCACTTCTGGCAGTCGTACTAAATTATCTGACATAATTGCTACATCCGCCGCCGCCACCGCCATGGCAGTCCCACCCGCACCCATGGCAACACCCACATCCGCTGCAGCTAGGGCAGGAGCATCATTGATGCCATCTCCAAGCATGCATACGACCTTCCCCTCGAACTGAGAATCACGAACCCACTTCAGTTTATCTTGCGGTTTTAATGATGCTCGTACCACCAGTGTTGCTCTATTGTCAACACTACCACTATCTTTGATGCTGGGTTTGGATTTGGATTTGGCATGTAAAGCCATCAATTCATCGGCGGCAGCTTGGGACGCCTCTGGCTGGTCTCCTGTAAGCATGGTTGTGGAAACACCCGCTTCGCATAGCAGTGCATACGCCCCATGCGCTTCAGGACGCAGAGGATCGGCAATATTGAGCGCTAGCTTGGGGACGTCACTGATAGACACAAATATAGTGGTGGCACCATGAGCATTGTACAAGTGAGGGTCCATTATAGAACAGAAACGGGCGTTACCGACCGTGACCCTTTTGCCATCCACAATCCCTCGCACGCCTAACCCTTCCTCTACCTTGAAATCCTTGATATTATCGCTAAATAGCGCCGCCGCCTCTTCTTCCTCCAATGCTCCAATACAAGCGGCGACTGTGTTAATAATTGCACTTGCGAGTGGATGTGTGGACCGCGTCTCCAGACTCGCGGCTAAATGCAATGCATCCTGGGCTTCTTGTGCATTGGAGCAGATGTTATGTCTCGATACAACTCTACACCGCCCTTGAGTGAGAGTACCAGTCTTATCAGTCGCTACCGTGTTTACAGCTGCTAGCGTCTCTAAGGTGGCTGTGGATTTCACTAGTACACCACGTTTGGCTGCTGCCCCGATCGAGGAAACTGAAGCGATAGGTGCAGCTAGAATCAGAGCACATGGACAAGCAATCACAAGGAGGATTAGCGCCCTCTCTACCCATACAGAGGGATGCGCACCCGATGCTATAGGGATGATAGCGACCAGCAGGGCGGCGACTGTTATCATAGGCATGAATATAGCAGCGAATTTCGTCACAGCCTCTTGAGTAGGACTTGTGGACGCTTGAGCCTCTTCCACCATCTGCCGCAGAGCGGAAGTAGTATACTCCGAGGGGGGTTTGTTTATCTCTATTTCCAGATACCCGTTCGTCATGAGCGTGCCTGAGGATACATTGGACCCAATCTTCTTCTTCACTGGCTTGGGTTCGCCAGTAAGGGAGGACTCGTCGACCGAGGCCTTACCGGTCACAACTAAACCATCTACCGAGATACGATCACCAGCCCTGGTACACACTTTATCGCCGATTTTCAAGTCCACTACTAGCACACGAGTAGCCCCATCAGATGCCAACGTCGCATATATCGAGTCAGTGTCGCTATGGGCGAGTTCATTCAACGCGTTCCTCACTTTACGCATACATTCTTTCTCCAGCATCTCTGCCGCTACAAAGACTACTACCACTGCTGCAGCTTCCACAAACTCTTGCAGTGCAAATGCGCCGCAAACTGCCATGAGCATAAGGCAGTTTACATCTAACCGCCCTTGCACAAATAAAGACTTTTTCGCCTTACACGCGATCTGTACACTGCCAATAGCGGCTAGTATGATAAGTAGGATCATGAACCCCATCTGCACTCCGACGTCATTGGCACCATAGTAACCAGCACAACCCGCGACGAAGAGAACAATGGACACGGTGACCCTCGCTACATCCTCTACATCCACTAATTCAGCCTCCGTCTCCTCTTTAGAGGCTGCTGCTGCCAATGTGGCGCCTAAATGCACCTCATTTAGGATGTCACAGAGTTTCGTGGGGGGCACCATCGCAGGATTGTGGGTAACGTAGACAATTCTCCCCACGACGTTCACAGCTACCTTGTCCACTCCTTTGAGTGGGTCCAATCGCTTCTTTATGATCGCCGTCTCCATTTCGCAACACAGATTAGAGACCTTGAGCCTTGTCCGAATAGGAGTGCTTTCTACTACTACGCTACTACTGCTACTAGTACCAGTACCATCATTGAGCGTTATACTATCACTAGTACCTTTTATGCCTAAGCCTAAGCCTATGTCCTCTAGCTCCAGCTCGCGAGTAGGACATGGACTTTTGACAGTAATAGAAATAGATGACGAGGAGGAGGCGAATGAGGATGGAGATGAAGACGAGGCATCATTTTCCTTCTTCCGCTTATGTTTGCAGTTCTGGTCCATGCCTCCTGCCTCACAACAGGACGAGGATGAAGAAGGCACCTGCCTTGCACTGCTTGCGCAGCATGAGTCGCCACCGCCGCACTCATCCTTGTCATTGTCCTCATCCCTATTCCTATTCTTCTTATTAGCATCACAACAACTATCTTGACTTCCAACTACTACGGGTGATGTTACTGTTACTGCTGCTGCTGCAGCTTCTGCTGCCGGCGATGTCGGTAGTGTAGTTGTAGGAAGAGACGTCGATACAGAAGAAGCTGGTGCGATAGAGGCAGAGGCAGCGACATGCGCATCCCAATCGTCCACAAACTCGCCGTCCCTACTCTCCAGACGCACGTCCATGCGCATTCCAAGTAATGTTGTGATAATTTCAGCTTCTATATCATCATTATAATCCTTGATAGATACACAAAGCCTTTTCAACTTCTTTTGGACTAATATCTTCTTAACTTGACTGAAACTTTTCAACGCTTCTCGAATCACAACTTCTTCATCTTCGCCACACAGCTGACGCCCGATTGAGAATTCAAGCTCGAGAAGGTCGCCCATAGTTCCCGAATCAAGAAGGAAATGGAAGCCAATAACCACGGGCAACAGAGGCTCATAATTCCATGGAATTCGGGGAGAATACTTTTTTGTTGGTACACTACTATAGTTATTTTTATATTAGGTTAGAGAGTTAGAGAGTTCATCCAGGATAAACAAACTATTGAGAGTAGAAAAATTATATTTAATCAATTGCATGTTTATTTGGGTTTGTTTTTTGTGTGCATCAGATGCACTTATCTTATCTACTACTTTTGTTAGTAAGGTGGCAACGAGCTGACGGATCCGTATAAGTCACTACAAATCTTATCTTATCACTTCCTTATTGCAGCTTTTCCGCAAAAATGGGTTGTAATTAATTGTAATTGACTGAGTGATTGAATTGAACGACTCCAACCAGACGCGCTGTATCATTATATATTTTTAGTAGGGTTTTTGGCTCCTGTCGATATTTCCTTGCGTTGATTTCTTCTCTTTTCCTTTCATGCCTACCAGTTTTTGTGCCTAATAATATCAAAAATGACATTGGTTTAATCCATAAAAAGAAAGAATTCAAATGCATTGCAGCTCATAAAGACAAAAAAGCTAGTATTTAGTTAGTATTAGTTCCTTCCTTCCTTTCCTTCTTCATCTTATCCTAGATCCTCCTCTCTCTCCTACTTCTGCCCCCACCTCCTAACCTCCTAACCGATCCTTCTAATTGGAAGTCGGTGAATAGGAGGGGGAGGTGGGGCTAAAGCTAGGGGAGGTAGGGGAATACTGAGGAGAGGTCGGTGAGTGCTGAGGAGAGGAAGGTGAGTAGTTGGACTGACTCGAGGGACTGTAACTGGGGGAGTTGGGGGAGTAGATGGGCGACTGGGGGGAGTAGATGGGACTATTGGGCGAGTAACGAGGGCTACTGGCAGCACCAAAGGCGCCCCCTCCATAGGGCGACATCCCCCCGGGGGACTGCCCACCGGGCGAGGGGGCGTACAAAGGACTAGAACCTGCCCCACCAGGACTGTACATCGCAGACATAGGCGTGATGCCACCAATCTCAGGAGTGTACGCTCCGTAGGCAGTGTCGCTCCCAAGGTAGCCAGTGGGTGATGGTTGGTAGGGCGTGACGATGGGACTTGAGGAAGAGAGTGCATGCGTCATGTCGGCTCCGGCGGCAGCAGCAGCAGCAAGACCGCCATCGTAGTCAATCGCACCCTGTAGCTTTTCGCAGTCGACAAGTAGGTCAACTAGTCCAGTACCGACCTTGGCAAGCTGGCCCAACATAACGTTCTCTGTCACTCCATTCAAGTGGTCATACTGAGAGAACATGGAAGAAGTCATGAACACCTCAACCGACTGTTCGAAGGAGGCGCGGAGCATAGGTCCGACCTCTGACTTGTTTACACCGTGTCGACTGACGGACATGAGATACCCACCAACAGTCATGCAATCGCAGAGACAAGTGATGTGGCGAACATTCACGTACCCACTGTCGAAGGAAAGAATAGCGCTCAGTTCCTTGAAGATGGAGCTGCGGGCACCTTCGATGCCGAGTGTGTTAAACATCTCCCACATATCGTTACTGTAGGAACGGGCGAAATCGACCTGAGGCAGACAGATAGCCTCATTCAAGTTCGATCCAGACGTCTCGATGATGATCTCCTCGATCCCTTCCTTCTTAGAACTAGGATCATTGAGCTTTTCCTTAGCATCAACGAAACCAAACTCGTCGGTCCAATTGGCCCTCTTGCGCTTCTGAGTAAAGGCTTGAGTAACGCCTGGAATACCAGATAGGTGCAAGTCCATTAGGTGCTGCTGCACTTTGCGCAAGAAGATGTAGTCTTGATTGCCGCCATCCACTTCATCACGAGCCGCTATAATGTCTTCTTCGGTGAATTGGATTCGAACGCGCAAAACGAGGAGCTCCTCGTTCAACTCATCACTAGTGATAATATGCACCCCATTGCCGTAGAACTCGGTGATTTTCGTACTGATATCTGCCAGTGTCAAATGCTGCTTCATCTCAAAGGCGGGTCGATCCAAGATGATGCGCAGGACAAACGTGCTATGATTGGCGGGGTTAAAGTCATCATCAGGGATAATGAAATACTCCTCCACCATTCCCTTATCCTCCTCTATTACAGTAGCCATAGGGTTAGGGTCGTAGTGGATCTCCGCACTTACCATCAGATCGCGAAGGGTGGTATACTCAATGAGCGCGACAACCTCAGTGGCTTGAGTTTCATCAAAAGCCACTTCAGGCTGTAGGTGAAGCGTAAGGGAAGGAGTCTTTGGGTTCTTGGCCACATTAAGGATCTCATTCAACCTCGGCACACCGAGAGTGACATTCTTGGCAGAGATACCGGTAGAGTGAAAGGTGTTAAGGGTCATCTGTGTGGCGGGTTCACCTAGAGATTGCGCTGCTAGTACACCACACGTCTCACCAGGTGCAACAACGGCTTGGTAGAAAATGCGCACTACCTCACCCTTAAGCCATATAAGAGCGCTCTTATTCAAACGAAGCTTCTTAAGAACTCTTTTAGTTGAAAGCTTGGATCGTACCAAGGCAAGAAAGAGGATAGTCGAGTTAAAGCGCGCCTCTTGAGAGATAGAATCCTCACCGCGCACGAGAACAAGCTCTTGGGCGATTTCAGATACTGTCGTATATACATCCAAGGGGTGAAGATCCGTAGGAGATGCCTTGTTGATCTTGAAGTTCCTCTGAGCATTCCAGATCAGGCGATCCATGTTGACGGGCAAGTGGACTTGGTCGTTGAGCTCCTGAGGGTCATGAGTGGGGCTGTAACGAGTCGCTAGAGCGGCCCTGAGATGAGCTCGGTCCACGTTGAGTTGCTCAAACTCTCTATCCATCACTTCCTGCAATTCGTCAATGCGAGTGCGACAATCGTTCTGCACTTCAGCCGACATGTAATCAAAGTCATCCCTGCCCACAAGACCGACCAAGCCGCTATAGTCGATGTACATCGCATCCTTGAATTTATTCATAGGAAGCTTGTAAGTATCGAACTTCTGCTTCTCAATACGCTGCCCATCAAGACCGTCTTCTCCATATAAGAACTGCATGACATATCCGTCAGAGTTACGCAATGTACCATCGTATCGAGCCATCACTGTCTCCATTGCCTTCACTAGACGTCGTTGGATGTAACCAGTCTCTGCAGTCTTTACGGCTGTATCAATGCAACCAATACGACCGCATTGGGCATGGAAATAGAACTCGGCGGGTGTCAACCCACGCAAGTAGGAATTTTCCACGAATCCTCTTGACTCCATACCAAGATCATCCTTTGAGAAGTGAGGTAGAGTGCGTCGTTGGAATCCATCTGCAATACGCTTTCCATTCACGTTCTGTTGTCCGACACATGCAATAATCTGAGACACGTTGTTGTGCGAACCCTTGGACCCGGCATCCACAGTACCTTTGATCGCATTGCGGCCCTTCAGGTTAGCTAGTGCTGCCATACCCGCCTCGTTTCTAGTGTTATTTAGCACACCATTGATAGTAGACTCGAAGCGCTCCATAATAGACTTACCAGCCTGGCCTTTAATGGTTCCTCGTTGAGCAGAGGACATGGTTTTATTCACATCAGCCTTTGCCCTAGCCAACGCTTCATTCACACTCAGCATAGTCTTTTCATCGGCAATTGTATCGGACACACTTACTGTATACGAATGCTGGGCCATCCAGCAATTGACTAGGGTTTGTATCTCATTCATAAAGCGAACGGTCTCTTCCCAACCAATTTGAAGCCAGGTACGATGGACTACGGACCCGCCAGAGGTACCAATAATGGATTTCTCGATACAGCCATGGACAAGGTCTCCATCAAGAATCAGTACCGCGTTATCACAGTGGTTCAGCTCCTTGTCCTCAGGCTTGTCGTCCTTTGCGTGCTTGTTATTACCTTCATAGTTGATCTTGGGCAGGATGATCGAGAGGAGTTGCTTGCCCGTCCAAAGTTCCTTGGGCTTCATAACAGCGGGCGGAGGCAGGTTACCGTCCCAGCTTGCTACCCACATCATCATGGTCATGGCCATCACCTTATCGATGAAGACATCTCTCTTGGTCATGAAGTAGCACCCCAACAGCGCATCCTGGTTGATACCCATGACGTTCCGATTCGACTGGGGAGTTACGATGTTTCTAGGTACCATCATAAGCTGCTCAGCATCAGCCTTCGCAGTGATAGCTTGAGGGACGTGCAGATTCATCTCATCACCATCAAAATCAGCATTGTAGGGTGTAACAGTAGCGAGATTGAGCCTGAATGTGGACCAATCCAAGATCTTAGCTCTGTGACCCATAATACTCATCTTGTGGAGCGATGGCTGTCTGTTAAACAACACAACATCGTCATCTTGAAGGTGTCGCTCCACGATCCAACCGAGCTGCAGCATTTGGTCGTTCTTACCCTTCATTGCACCCAGATGCACTCGAGACATATCGCTACGGATGATGTAGGAGGCACCGGGCCATTCTTCAGGCCCACGCTTTACTAATGCCTCAAGCTCGGCCTTGTTGAATGGCGTAACGTGCACAGGGACAGTGAGCCGCTGCGCAACACTCTTTGGGACTCCTACTTGGTCGACAGAAAGGTTAGGATCTGCTGAGATGACAGTACGAGCGGAGAAATCCACACGTTTACCCATGAGATTGCCTCTGATGCGACCTTCCTTGCCTTTCAGTCGCTGACTAATGGTTTTAAGAGCTCGACCGGACCGCTGTGTGTCCTGGTTCGTATCAGCACGCTCGTTGTCGAAGAAGCCGGTAACTCGCTGTTGTAATAAACCCTCATACTCTTCGATGATGTCCTGAGGCTCGCCCTTGGCGATAGCGTTCTCCAAAGTTACGTTCGATTTGATAATGTTTGTCAGCGAGTGAGTCAGGTCGTCTTGCGAAGCCATCCCACCAAACATGACACTAGGCCTCACTGCAGGTGGGGGCACAGGTAATACTGACACAACTAACCATTCAGGTCGTACCCACTTCACATCCAGGCCGAGAATGGTAGCATCTTCGTCTGTGATTCGAGACATAATCTCGTACGCTTCTGCCGCGGACAGGGGGCCCTTCACTTTACCGGACCTTTGGGAGACAAAGCCATCTTGCGCGGAGGAGAAGTCGAACTCCATCCGCGAGCCCTTACGAAAGAACTTGGGCTGTGACCCACCGCAGCCAGCAAAGCCTTCAGGTTCATCGTCACCCCATGCCCCATTGCCACCATGACCATGCACCCCCGAGGAAGGCGCCTTTGAGATGCCATCCATATACTTCTCCAATGAACTCACCTCTACTTGCTCACATGTCTTCTTATCCTTGCAATGGCCAAACAGCTTACGTAGACGAGTCTCTGGATCCTTAGTGCGGATAATGCTAAGATACTTCTCATCACTCTTATTACAGATGAGTTTGGAGCAGTGGTAGCATACACATGTCAGTATCTTTTGAACATCTGAAATAAAACCAATGTGATAAACAGGAGTTGCTAGTCGAATATGGCCAAAATGACCGGGACAATCATTCATCGGAGAGTCCACACCCGACATCTCACCGCCTACTCTACCTTCGCAAGTTTTACAGCGCTCGCCAGGCGTGGAGGTGCCCATTCTAGGATCGTCAACCCCCCCGAACACGGGCCGGCCGCCCGCTGACCGATCGTAACGCGTGATGCCAGCTCGGATCTCTACGCCCTTATCAACCATCTTCTGGGTAACAGAGCCTTGTTCCTGTGGTTATTATATTTCATGAAGTTGTAGTTGTCGTTCAGGAGTAGAAGGGGCGGAGAGAGGGCAGGAAGGAAAATATGAATATATTAAAAACAGCAAGGGACAGGAAAGGAAAGGATAAGGAAGGAGGTAAGTAGGTGATAGTAGGTAGATAATGTTAGATGGTCCATTCAATCAACAATCAACAATCAACAAACCACAGTGGTTGCATTAACTACAACTATTACGTATACTAATCCGACTGTTGCCCTGTCGCCACTCAAAGGGCGACAATTGAAAGGTTCATTACACTTACCATCACTTCCGGACAGATTACACCAAACTGGATTTTGTCGATACGTCGGAGTCTAAGAGAATAGAGAAAAGAAGAGAGTTAGTGATGAGCTGTGAGATTGAATAAATGCCAAGGTTCAGCAAATTTGCATGGAGACATTGACCTACCGACTGGTGGAGTGCGTAAAGTTCAGATTAGCGTTACTCATCGTCAGCGATCAAATATAGAGCTGCCTGTTGGACACAAACAAGATTCAGCTAGAAACAGAGCGACAAATGGGCCACCTTACCCAAACAATACTACAGGTCTTTTCCCCCATTAAAATTGGCAGAGTCATGCAATGGAGGAAACACCCTTCTCAGAGCGATGGTTTAGGTAAGGGCTTATCCCATCATCAACCATCATCAAATCTTTGTGTTATATATGAGTCAGAGGTATACTCCTGTGAGCTTGGATGATAGCGTTCACCATGGAGGCAGCGGACCAGAAGATAGAGACGAAGAAGACCCAAAATCATTTGCAATTCGTGTACTTATTGGTCAAAAGAGTGTCCGCGTTCCCAGTCTTCTCGCTTCTATGACAGTAGGAGCATTGAAACAGAGGATCCAAACACTAGAAGACGTAGCAGTAGACCAGCAGAGATTGATGATAAAAGGACGACCGATGCAAGATGAGAATACGCTTGCAAGCTATGGTATTACTTCGAGTGCAAATGGAGTCATACACTGCTTCCCTCGCCCTCCACCAGCTGCCATTGCGGCTGCTATAGCTACAGGACGGGTCGTAGGCTCCTCCTCCACTAATTCTTATGATATGCCCACTCCATATGGCTATGTCGAGATTAACCCCACGAATTCAAATAATATCCGTAATAATAATAATAATAATAATAGACATTCATTCGACCCAAGTGTCGAGAGTAGCGCAAGGGATGTGCGAATGTGGTCATGCATCCTGCTATTCGTGAGCATCACCACGTTATTCAATATATGTGCGGCTTTCTTAAATAACAGCTACGTCGCGTCCTCCGATCTTGACTCGGTAGTGGTGCTACTGCAGTGGATGTGCGCTGTGGGCGGGTTGCATACAGCACAACTGGGCTTGCAAGCTGCGGCCACCTCCGACCTGCCTAAGATAAAGAAATATGTGATGCATATCACCATTCTCTTCTTCTTGACCCTACTCGAACGCATTCTGTGGGTGCTCGACATAGTTGCTCAGGTGAAGAAGACCTATCGCAACCAAACTGACGATGATGACCTTTCAACGGATAGTGGTAGTGGTAATAGTGGTAGTGGGGATGGTAGTGGAGATGGTAGTGGAGATGGCGATGGTTCAAATGGCGATGGAACAGATACGAGCCCTAATGCACCTGATGGTAGTACTGCTACAAACCCGGCGCACGTAAAGATAACCCCTGAGATGATCGATGACTTTACATGGCAGTTGTGTGTATACGCAGGTATCGTTATGCTCTGCTGGATGACGTGTGTTATGAGGGCTGCTCGCTTCCAGGCAGTGGTATCCAATCGAATGACATCTCGTGATAGTGTGCAAAGGCTAGGAGGTAGAGTTGGGGTTGGAAGAGGTGGAAGCGACGATGGTGGCGAGGACGAGGGCCATGATCTCGACTTGGAGAGGGGAGAGGGAGGGTTCGAGTCTGCTGGTATACCCTCGGCAGATGTAGTGGCTATCAGACACGCTCCAGCGCTGGCAAGAGCGACCGTTGCCCCAGTCACCACCACCACCACCAGTAGCAGTAGCAGTAGCAGCAGTAGCAGCAATAGTAGTAGTAGTACTAGCAGTAGTAGTAGCAGTAGTAGTAGTAGTGGTGAGGGTGTGCAGTTGGTGGCGGTAGGGCGAGCGGTGGAAAGACCAGGGGCAAGGGCAGCTGCTGGTGCTGGTACTGGTACTGGTACTGGTGCTGGTACTGGTACTGGTGATAACTGTGATAACACGGTGGTGATGAATCCCATGGCTCTGGCCCTGGCACACCCACTTTGAGAATAATATCAATAGAGGTATTCACATCACTATTACTATTTTACTTACTATCCTTATGGTAATATTACTTGTTTACTACCTTTGAAGTGAAATGCTAGGGGTTTATTTTACATCTTTTTAAATTATGGGTAAAATGTTTTACACGCTGTCTCGCTCACATGTTCAGCTTAAATCACCCCTGACCAACAAGACCGTGCTTTTGTTTCAA
>JACKZZ010009406.1_pt1 | contig 13420 bp, 4 predicted proteins | sample 8027871 | NCBI WGS metagenome assembly JACKZZ01 (sample SAMN15724774, study PRJNA655200) | protist metagenome | isolation source: fluorescence activated cell sorting (FACS) single amplified genomes of... | place: USA: West Boothbay Harbor, Gulf of Maine | collected 2000-07-19
CTAGAAATTGCATATCCTTTTGATGAAGATACAGTATCTTTATCAGCAAGATCGAAAGTCATCAGTTTTCCAGTCAAACCTTTCACGTGAATAAGACTACTAGATTCATCATTATCCCTAACCCTACTACTCCTACTTCTACTTCTTCTACTATTTCTACTATTCTTACTCTCGCTATCAGCCTCGGCACCGGCCAAGTCCATTGAAATAGTAGTGCTAGTGCTAGTGCTAGTGCTAGTGCTAGCGCTAGCGCTATGGATAGGTCTTGAATGGAAATCCATTCTTGACGTACCACCAACAAAGAGTTGATTTGTTGCTCGAGCTCCAGAAAGGGAGTTACCAATGGCGAATGGGCCAGTCTGAGTGTGAGCGATAGAAGAGCTGGTAGAAGTGGAGTATAAAGGCATCGTTGGAGTTCTTTTCGATTCGAATAACCAAGCAGAAGCTGAAGCAGACGAAGAAGACAAAGAAGATGCAGATTCGACAACTTCTACAGACATGGAGAGCTGATATAGGTCCTGCGTTGGGGTCTCTACACGATAAATAGAATTCGGGTGCGCTACTAGGTGTTGCCTTTTGGCCTTAGAGCTACTTAAATTCGGACTCTGAGCTTGTAAGATAAGGTGGTGATGGTTCTGGTTTTCTTGATCTTCGCCAGTATCAAAATTTACCTTACGCTTTCGGTCATTACCACTCTCATCGGACAAGTAATCACAGTCGTCCTGTGAAGATATTATCATCCCAAACTCTGCCCGAAGCCCAAGAGTTTTCGAGTTTTTCAGGTTTCCATAGGTGGGATTTTTCCTTTTTCGTATTTCATTTTCATTTGTCTGGATCTGGATGTCTGGAGCAGTATTTTCTGGACCACCGCATTTAAGTCCTTCAGCAGGGTTAACTGATACGGAAATCTGTATTATTTTGGTTAGAAAGTAGTTTTTGTGTTAGGGTATGTCTCATTCATATTTATTTTTCTTTGGGTGGGTTTTATTGTTGTTGAAAATTTCTCCGGGTGCCCTCGCTGTTTGCCATGACAATTATGGGACTATTGTGGATGGCCACCTCGATATTATACTAGGGGAATCTAATACTTCTATTGACATAGACTTCTCTAAGTGCTCACAGCTCATAAGTGTACACTTCCCCAAGGAATTGGTGGTAATTGGCAGTAATGCATTCCAACAATGCAATAATCTTGCATCTGTGTCGTTTGAAGCTAATAGTAGTCTATTGACCATAGGTGATAATGCATTCGATCAATCTGGTCTGATTTCCTTTGAATTACCCAATACTGTGACTACTATAGGTGAAAAAGCTTTCTATTGGTGTTTTTCGTTAACTTCATTTACATTCCAGGACGGCAGTTCACTGCAGGAAATCGAACCTTCTGCATTCCACACTTGTAGCATTGAGAATGATCTACATTTCCCAAGTGCTCTCATTTATATTGGGGATTTTGCATTTTTTGATTGTAAAGGATTTAGGTCTATTACTTTTGAGGAAGACAGCCAGCTTCATACAATAGGACAATATAGTTTCGATGGAAACAGACGGTCATTGCTCGAATTTGTTAACATCCCTCAGAAAGTGATATGTATCCACCCGTGGGCCTTCACAAAGAACAATTTTTTGGACTTAGTTATCTTTGATCAACCATCATCTATTACTAGTGACAACAGTATCTGTACCGCGGGTAGCATGAGCAGCACCTTTCATTCATCCGGCCGTGTCGGTGGTAAGTTGATTATTGAATTTAGTAAATTCGGTATTATTACTAACAATGCTGTTTTAACAAATAGCCCCTTTCAATATCCTTTGGAGGTGCTGTGTATGATAACTCCCAACGATTATGGAATAGTGGAGATCCCACGTAATTGGACAAGGATTCCGAATAGTGCATTCACGAGATGTACGGATCTGAAAGGTATCACATTTGAGGAACCAGTACAAATTAAATCGATAGGTGGTTTCGCTTTCTACCAATCTGGACTGCTGAACTTCACCCTACCATCGACTGTGACGAGAATAGGTAATTCCTCATTTAAAAACTGTGATGATATGGTAGAATTTAGCGTTGAATTCGGAAGTCAGCTGAGTAGAGTGGACGATTATGCATTCAATTCAACTGACAGTTTGACTACTCTAGCTGCCGAATCAAGCATACAAAGTTTATTTAGTGCGAGCGAAGGTTGGTCCGCTAGTGGTGTGAGTACTGTAACAGTCACAGCACCGCCTTCTGCAGAGCCTACAAGTGTGCCTACAGGAGAGCCTACTTCAAGTAAGCCTACATCCGAGCCCACATCAAGCATGCCTACAGGAGAGCCTACTTCAAGTAAGCCTACAAGTAAGCCTACATCCGAGCCCACTTCAAGCATGCCTACAGGAGAGCCTACTTCAAGTAAGCCTACAAGTAAGCCCACTTCAAGCATGCCTACGTCCGAGCCCACTTCAAGCGTGCCTACAGGGAAGCCCACTTCAAGCATGCCTACAAGCGTGCCCACAGGGACACCTAGTAGTCAACCCACCAAGCAGCCTATCGGAGAACCTACAAGTCGACCTACTACAACCCCTACATCTCCTTCCTCGCAGCCTACTACCCAACCTACTAGCCAGCCGACTGCTTGGTGTGAACGTGGTCAATTCGTGACTGAAGATGATTCATGTGAGAAATGCCCAGTGGGGTCTTTTTCCAAATTCGAAATGGCGACGAAATGCATGCTCTGTCCACCAGGGCACCATCAGCCTGCTGAGGGTAAAACGGGTTGTGACTATTGTAAAGAAGGCTTTTATCAACCAGAATATGGAGCTAAGAATTGCATTGAGTGTCCACTCGGTACTTATGGGCGAGGGATTGCTTTGTCTAAAATGGAGGACTGCCAACCGTGCGAAGAAGGTTCCTTTGGCTTTTCCACAGCTTTTGGAGAAGAGTGTAGAGAATGTTCTCCTGGTACATGGAGCTACTCTGAAGGTAGTATTGATGCGGATGGATGCACTTCGTGCCCCGCAGGCTCATTCACTCCTGGCGGCTGGCCATGCACCAAGTGCTTTCCCGGTACTTATGCAGATGAGGAAGGCAGCATAGTTTGCAAAAGGTGTCTAGCAGGCACCATGACCTTCAACCGAGGGGCAACCGAGTGCCAACCAATCGGTGAGCTTTGAATTCTTTTATACGGACTTTATTATTACTTCATTTAAATTTAAATGTGTTTGTGTTGACAAACAAATAGATTTCATAAAAATAAATAATTTACTTTTGCTGTAAATTTAATTTATGAATCATCTTCGCCTCGGTAAGCATAATTCAATTGCGATAAATTCGGCTCTCTAGATGTAGGTTGGGTATTTCGAGTGATACTTCGAAGCGGGTTGGCTGACATACGAGCATCTGGACTATCTCGTGCTGCTCGTGCTGCCAGTTCCCTTGGGTGTCTAACGGCATTTGGTCCATCTTTCACGCCACTGGACGTTAATGCGTGTTCATATGCTTGTAAATCGTGAGGGTCGGGTGATCTCAAATCTAGTCCTAGACCATATGCAATATCAGACTTTGATTGCACACTAGCAACTCCTGGTGATCCTATATCGACTTCTCCTTCTCCTTCTCCATCTACTTCTGCTTCTTGTGAGGGCTCAGTATCTGCATTTGTTTGAGAATTTAGCCACTTCATATACAAAGCTAATTTATCGTCTTCCGGTTCCGATGACGTCACTCCACCAGCACCAGCACCAGTAGTAGAACTTAATCCCATATCTTCTTCGTCGTTCTCGTAATCATCCTCTACTGCTACACCTTCATTAGCATCGTCAGGACTGCCGAATATTGTTTGTATAGAGGGAATAGAGAACCCGGCACCATTCCTCACTGGCAAAGGTGCTCTTACATCTACTGCAGATGAACTAGGCTGCTGGGTGAGGTGTCGGGGTGAATTCGTGCCTCTAATAACATTCGTGTGTGCTACTTGTGATGGATGCAGATACCCTGAATCAGAATCGGGAGACTGCCCTAATGAAGATACTCTTGAAAAACCACTGCCAGCACTTATACGACCTTTGCGGCTATCCCAATCTTCAAAGCTAACAAAATCAGATTGGAGCACTTCACTAGTTACTGACGCCACTTGGGAATCTTCTCCGAAAGTTCTAATGGGCTGCTGAGCGAGGAACTGTAGTGTAGCTGATTGCACATAATCTTCACCATATTCCTGATATTGTGGACTCCTTGGACTCTGGCCATGACCCTGACCCTGACCCTGGCCCTGACTGTGCCCCTGGCCCTGGATATAGCCTTGGGCACTGCCTGGGCTCCCCCCAAACGGCTTCGCTGAAATAGATACTGGTGTGCTTCGACCAGTGGAGGCATTACCGAAAATCGATCCACGATGGGTATTTGGACTCGCTCGTTGCTTTTGGATGTGTTTCTCATATCCAGCCACTACAGGCGCTTGTGAACCGTGCATCTTTCGCCAGCTTTCCTTATTTGCTGAAGCTGCGCCACTACTAGTACCAGTATTAACTTTACTATTTTTATTGGAATTGACCGCACCTATAGTGCCTGTTGCATTGCCTATAAAGGATGCTCTTTTCGAACTATTTGCCTTCGTAGCTGACATAAATGAAGGGAATTGACCACCAATTATCTTATGTGAGTTTTTCTCATTCACAGGTATTTCAGCTGCAGCATTTAAACTTCTCACAGAATCTAGCGATCGACGAGCAGGCTCTTCACTGGTTTTGTGTGTCAGCTTACGTTGCAGCGTTACCATACCTGTTCGGCGAGAACCATCACGATCTGTATGCTTTTTCTTCTTCTTTTTCTCTGACCCTGGAACCTTGGGTTGAAATTGTCCAAAATTATTAATATAATTGGCATTCATTTGCTCTTTGCTCCCTATATAACTCATTCTTTTATGCTGAGCCGCACTTGTGGCAGACATATATTGTGGAATTTCTTGTTGAGCTGATAAGGAAAACTGAGATGCTGTAGAACCATTAGTAGTAAAGGATGAATTAGCACTTCTTTTGCCTTTCTTCCCTTTTTTCATCTTCTTCTTCTTCTTCGCACTTCGGTTCTGCCTCGCTTCACTCTCATAAATTCCAAGAGCACTACCAGCAGCTTCTCCAAACGTCAAAGGTGACTGGCCACCCTCATCCCCATATGAAAAATCATCATCATTTGAATCGCGATCAGGAGATGTAGCACCAGGATTAAATGGTTCGCGGCTACGAATTCGCTTAAGGACAAGACTTTCGTGGCTATCTGAAACAGTTTTATCGCCTTCACCAGGTTTTGAATGAACGATAGCAGCTCCAAGGGGAGTCGGGGGTCGTTTAAAGTTAGGAGGCGCGGAATTCGATCGTTTTTGGCGTGATGAGCGAGATGCCTTGCTCATAGTACCACTACCAATGCTTGCATCATCCCTAAATAATAGTGCAGGAGAAGCAGAACGAGAAGTTGCACGAGTAAAGAAAAATTCGTTTTCTTGTCGTTGACTGGTTCCAAGGCGTCCCGTCGTCGATGCACCCCATGTCCCCGTTCTATTACTTGGACTTCCACCTGACAGTGTTACGCTTGCTCTACGCAAACGTTGCACCACTTTTTCAAACCCTACTGGAACTAGTGGTGATGTTGATTTGTCTCTTTGATTGGTTAAATTCATTATATGACGATCAGGAGCAGGAGGCGCTGAAGATGACCTATCCCTACCCCAAACTTCCTCAGCATTGTCTGTTTCAGTGTAATTATTAGATCCATCTGCTTCATTATCACCAAGCTCAATCAGTCCAGAAGAAGAAAATCCCGCGCCCATTCGTTTATTACCATTGCCACCGATACTTCCAAAAATACTTGACATGGTGGAGTGAGATGGCAGTGGCGGTGAGGAAACAGCACGTGTTCTTCCCCGAGAGGCAGGGGCTGGACTACCACTGCGGTACGAATTGGCGTGTCTATTACTATCTCTAGAACTAGCCACAATGGGTCGTGAGCGTTGCCCTTTGCTATCTCTTATTCCTCCATTGTCATCAACACCCATCCATTGGCGCTCGGAAGCTTCATTTGCATCTTCTCCAGCATCAATTGCTACAAGAACTTTACCAATATCTGCCCCGTCTTCGCAAGAAACAGTCATAGCATCAAGACCATTGCCATCTTCAGTCTTAAAAGGGCTATCAACACGCCCCTTTCTGATAGAACTAACAGCTCTCCTTAGCCGTAAATCAAATTCATCACTTGATTTTTTCCAGAAATCTGTCGTCATACGTTTGCTGGATAAATCTATGGTGCCATTCATACTCATAGACAAGCGAGGATGAGTGATAGGAATTACCTTCGTAAAAGATTCGTTGGGGTCGATCATTTCTGACACACTTGTATTCGAAAAGGAGGAATTCAAAGCTCTAAATTGGTCTGCCGGTAACACAGGCGCCCCAGTTCGGATGCCTTTTCTGGTACTTATATCGGCAAAGTTCCGTCTAACAATATCCCTATCACGTTTGGTTTGCAAGCTAGAACTAGAAAGTTTAAAGGTGGGGTTACCTGAGTTGTGAGTATACTTTTCCGAGAATTTACTGAGATCCCTACTATCGAAGAATCGTAGTGATTTGAGTACTTCTACGACTGTTGTGGCATATTGAGGATGTGCTGCAACAATATTACGAGATAAATCTAGTCGTGTTAATGTCCGTGCTAATGGTAGTAGCATGTGTACCGAACGATGAAGCGATGCTAATTCGTTGCCGCTAGCATTTAATGAGCGCAAACTTAGTAAATGTTGAAGGCAATCTAGACTTTTTAGAAAGTTTTGGGAAACATTTAACACTTGAAGATGTGGTAATGCGAGATTTCCTGAAATTGATGTCAAGTGATTATGGGACAAGTCTAATGTAGTCAATCTTTGGAATCTGTTTAAACTATCGTCAAATCGCTCAATCTTGGTATGATTAACGGATACAAATCGCATTCGATCGTCAAACACTTCACCTCTAAGGGCTTCTAGTTCTGAAACTACAGCTATGTCTGACGGCTCAAGTCCCTGTGAATCACCAATATGCAACAGATCGAGGGGAACTAGTTTGAAAAGACCATCGAATATCAGTGATAACGAATCCACTGGACATCTGTGGATCTGGATTGCACTCACCCTTTCCTTGCAGACTATATGTTCACTGGCCCTTACGCGGAGAGCGTCGTAGGCTACATCATTCGATACCGTTTGTCCTTGTATATCTACTAGAAACAAAGGAGGAGAAGATGAGACTTTCTTTGACGTTGATGACTCCATAGCAGTGGTTGTGAAACTTGTTGATGGAATAGTTCTATCGTGCACTCCTTCAGATGAGGTCTGCATAGCTCTGGTGGTGGCAATAGTCGCCTCTTTAGCCGCTGCTAGCCAGCTCTTCTTCTCGCCTGCACCAACAGCAGTACTAGCACCACCAGCAGGAGAAGAAGAAGCGCCTCCTGCTGCTGAAGCTGCTGCTAACGATGACGCCGAGGGAGATTTGTGGATTGTAGGGACGTGTTTTGCATGTTGCACTTCATTTAAAACCACAGTATCATCTCCATGGATAGCCATGTCAGCTAGGTTTGAAGAGGAGTGTTTTGGACTTCCTGTGCGTGATAGACTATTATATATAGGGGCGTGGCGGGGGGAGGTGGTACTGCGCGACGACCTCTGGGGGGACTCGCTCGCACCAGGCATCTTAGGCCCAGTGGGAACAGTGCCAGCGCCGCCTCGAATCCAGCCACCTCCTCCACTACCCCTACCACTACCACTAACACTACTACTACCACTAACACTACCATTACTACTACTACTACCCCGCTCGGTGTTTTCGGATGGCTCCTTTTCTGGCGATGGTTGCGAGGATGCATCGTCACCATCGGTTTCGGCGATAACAACATCATCACCGTGCCTATGGCTCTGTCCGTGAGTAAGTACATGGCTAAGACTAAAGTCTCGATTAGCTTCAGCTACTGCCTCAGCTTCAAGCTCGCTTGCAGTAGCTACTCTACCATGGATATCACCGTATCCGCGGGCAGGACTATCCCCTCCACCTACCCTTCCTCTAGTATCTGATTCTACTGGAGCAGCTCCGGAAGAAGTTGGAAATGGTAAATCTCTCGTTCTCTTCCCTGTTGTGTGTCCATGTGTCTGGGACTGAGACTGTGAAGCTGCTCCAACTATTTCAGGGTTGTTCACGCAATCCCTTCCACTTTGACTGAATGTATTACCAGTATTATCACCATCGATCGAACTGCTGGTGTGCTCCATAGCAAGTGGTGATACAGCTGCACTCCCAGTACCCACCGTAGGGGCAGGGGCATGTAGAGTAGGTGATTTCGTATGACAGGTGAGGCTCTCTAACCCTAACCCTAACCCTAACCCTAACCCTTGTTCACCCTTTGGGGGGGTAGCGGTACCTACCTCACTCAGAGCTAGGGGGGCATGACTGTCAGTCAGCACACTGGCACTAGTGGGTGTTCCGGCTGTTCTAGCACTATTAGGTGTAACTGCGGGAGTTGTCATTCTACTACTGTCCTCCTCTACTCCAGTCATATCCATCTCATCGATTTTACCACTATCACTTGATGACGACGAATCCTCACTATCGCTCATTTGTTCTTGTGCTTTGATGGCCACTTCGTTAAATACATGTACAATGGTCTTTTGTACACTACCACGAGCACCTACTTCCCATGAAGCTTCAAAATCACGCTTTAAATTCGCTTTTAATAGAGTTACAGATTTTACAACAACTCTTGCTCTAGCTGCTTCAACTTCAGTGAACTTTATTGTGACACTTATTTCTTTTCCTGGCTCTACCATGCCCGCTTTAGGACTAAACTGGACCACCTTGGGGTCCTCTCTGCGGATCTTATATAACAAGACATCCACATCAGAAGTATTTTTTATAATAAATGTCTCTGAATCCGCAGGCGTCACGATTGATACACTATTGGGAACAATCTCCATTTTTATCTCGTATACCAACAAATTCTAGCGATCAGAACTGTTCCTTAACGAATTTTAGGCAAACAACCAACACAAAGACCTAAAACACCAATAAAAAGGGATTGATGAAGGCTTTTTTTAACCATTCGAATCTAGCCCTTCCTGGTCACATAAAACAGTAAAAAGTAAAAAGTGAATCATTCTTGCGTGTCTTGGTTTTGCTGCATCATTTTTGTATTATCTTCTCGAATTCAAGAGTTTCTTCGGTGATAATCTATTTTTTGTAGTTTGAGTGTTTCTCTGGGTTAGTTTTTTTGCTTTCAATCCTAGTTAAAGCGCAAAATCCGAACCATTTTTTCAAATAGGATTTGATTTACATTTGTAATGCATATTGGGTTCCTTGTGATGCTTTTAAGTTTGAGTGCATTTATTTCAGAAGTAGTTAGTGTGAATCTTGCTTGTGCAAGCGTGTCTGTGCGTCCACATAGCAACAATAACAAACGTTGTGAAGGTAAATCAAAGATTTGTTCATCGCTAGCATCAATATCTGCGTATGCGACAGGAATTTCTGGTACTTTTCGTCGAATTCCATCGCGTATGGTTGCTGCCACTTCGAGTAGAAAGGATAAAAAGCTCTCTGATAGAGATATGCAAGTTATTAACTTCTTTGCCGGCGGTTTGGCAGGTACTATTAGTTCGACTTTGACTGCACCATTAGAGATTGTTAAAACACAACTACAAGCTAGTGTTATGTCTGGAAAAGCGAATACTATGGAAGTGTGTCGTCGCATTTATCAAGATGGTGGAGCAGTAGGCTTTTTTAAGGGTATTCGTCCGTTACTTGTCGGTATTATCCCAACAAGAGCTATTTACTTTTCAGCATACAGTGCTACAAAAGAAGCTTTGATGGAAAGGTTTGGCAATTCACCATTAAATCATGTAGCATCTGCTTTTGCTGCTGGTATTGCAAGTAATACGGTGACAAATCCATTATGGATGGTGAAAACTCGCTTTCAGCTCATGGCGGATACTTCAGCGGGTCAAATTCCCTTTAAGAATTATAAACAAGTTGTGCGAGCTATATGGAAGGAAGAGGGGGCCGCTGGTTTTTTCAAAGGTTTATCAGCATCTTATTTCGGATGTATTGAAGGGGCTATTCAATGGATGTTATATGAGAAATGTAAAACAATGATTGCTGATGCTAAAACAGAACGTAGGATTCATAGTGGGAGTAAGCCTCGCCCTGGCCATGGCGATGGCGACAAGGAAGGAAACGCTGTTGAGCTGTTTGCAGCTGCTGCAGTAGCTAAAACATTCGCTGTTTTACTTACATACCCTCATGAAGTTGTGCGCACTCGTCTAAGAGAACAAGCTCAACAAGGAGTCTTCAAGTATAACGGATTCTTGCAGACGCTTACCCTTATTGCCAAGGAAGAAGGTCGAACAGGTCTGTATAGTGGTATGGGGTTGCATCTATTGAGATCAGTGCCTAATGCGGCTATCATGTTTGTCAGTTTTGAATTGGTTAGTTCCTTTCTTAAACGAACATACAGTTAGTTATTTAATTGGTTAGGATAGAACTCGGAATAGGTTTAGGGTTAGGGTTGGGGGTAGAAATACTTGCAAGGAAGATAATAAGTTAGAGAATAAATAATAGAAGTATTAAAATAGGATTATTGTTAACTTGGTTTATTTTCAAAAGAATGCGCGATGCTACTATACACTTTGAAACAAATAACGACGAAGTAATAAAATTTTAATGAATAAAGTATATAATGTAATAACGTTTTCATAAAATAACAAATACCAGTGAGAGCATTGCGGCTATCATTTCTTTTTCGACTTGAAGCATTTGGTGGTCGATTCTGTAACGCTATCCTCGACCGATAAAGCCGCAGTGAGAGCACCAGATGTTGCCAGCCACGCTGGTCCCATCTGTTGCACCACTGCTTTAGCTATAGATTCAGTGGTCCCTTGGGTTATACCCGATACTGAGTATATTTCATCCAAGGGACCTCTCTCTAAAGCAGCTGCCCACGCTAAATTAAACTCTTCGTCGCTTTCTATCATTGCAACATCCCACGCTAGTAATCTGTTCTTGATATCACGGCCAGAAAATGCATGATTTGTATTGCTCTGTCTAGATGCACCTTCATGTAGTGGTAGTTGTAGTGGTAGGGGTAGTGGTGATATGTCCGCATCTGACACACTCCCATCAGTACTAACAGTGCTTGTACCTGTACTTATAACAGATGCAGCGCTAGAAACACCAACAGCAACGCCAGTAGCACAGGCTACATCTGTAAATTCTTCATGGTAGGAATTCATTACTAGCCAGAAAAAGCCATTATCACACGCTTGGGAACAAGCTAATACAAGGAATTCGAATTGGTCTTGAACCTTATTTGCTAGCTTTTCTGATCCACCAGCTTCAAAAATCTCCTCATCTGAAGGCAATAAATTCATATAGCGCGTTTTCAAGCGAGCTGCACGTGCGGCACTCGTTGAGTCTGTCGTTGTCGTTAGCATTTTGCAAGGTTTCGTTTCTCGTTCTCGTTCTCTTTCTGATCCTGATCCTGACCCTGACCAAGTCAGACCAGGCTTGGTGCCTCTCCGGGTACTGCCGAATATGTATTGGTGGATCAGGGAAATTGCGGGACGACATCCATAAAGTTTGAATACAGGTGAAGTAATAGATTGAATTCCCTCTACCCTTTCACCTTTACCTTCTACTTCTCCTTCTACTTCTACTTCTCCTACTACTACTGGAACCTTTGGGATTTTTACAATTCCACCTAAAAATGCTTCAAACCCCGCTCTATTCTTCAGACGCACAAGAGCTCTATATTTCAATAATGCTAGTGCTGCTAAAAGCCATAGTGTGTGCTGTGATAGTGGTGTTACAACGAAACGCCGCCCGGAACCACGAATGAAACTCCTTTGCTGCATTAAGCACGGCCATATCTCTTCGCAAGGATCGGCGGTTCGAAAAGAGGCAAGGAACTCTTGTTTTAGACTCTCAGTAGTCAAACGTGAGCTATCAGAACCACGAAATGCTACTGTAGAGTCCTCGTCGTCAAAGCCATCATCCGTACCTCCACCACCACATGTAAACCATTTAAGATAATGATAGCATTCTTGATCCATATCAAGCCGCAGTAATAAGCAAGCACCAAGCATTCGTAAGCGCGTGATATCATCGGAAGGGTCGTTTGCATGTCTGTCGACTTGTAGCCTTGCATCTCTCCAATTTAGAAACAAGAGCTCACGTGTATGGATATAAGATTCAAGTAAGACTGAAGAAGAAGCGAAAGGATTGGGATTGGGATAAGTGTGCAACAAGAGGAAGTGCAGCAAACAAATTCGTCGAGAGCGAAGAGCTGTAGATGACTTTGCACTCACTTCAGGATCAACATGAGCTAAGCCTTTCATACATTGCGCAAACCTCTCCCGCACTCTCATAAGAGGAAAACAGAGATCAACATGCGCTTTCAAACTTGAAGTTATTGGAAAACGACATTTTGGACATAAATTCATGATACCAAGGGGATTAGATTGTCTGCTCAGAGCGTAGCTCTATGATTAGAGAGCTGTACAGGGTTAATAAAGAAAATTAGGCATGAGGCATCGAGGTATTCTTGTTATAGTGGACAATGTCATCCTAGCTATATCTCTTCGAGCCGGTAAAATATCGGGATGGGTCTAATTTCTTTTTAATAATTTAACTGTGCTAAACTCTTCTCTTAACTAATCGTGTCTGTATATCAATACATATGTAAACCGTAGTGCTTGTAATGGGATGGACCGGTGAAGGAGCAGCATTCGTAAAACGTATGTAAAAAGCCATGGAGCAGGCAATCAACAGGGGCGACTCTGCAGATTATAGTGGAAGTATGATGTGGTGGAGATATTCATCATGCGCGACCCCGATGGAGTGCTGGTCGAGGAGGTCGCTATGGAGGGAGAGGAGCAGCACCACGATCGAGAAGAAGATTAACTATCTCGATACGACCACCTTCGCTAGCCCTATGTAGAGGGGTCCATCCATCATCACTCTTGGCATCAATAGCAGCACCACGATCGAGAAGAAGACGAACTACATCGATAACACCATGTTCGCTAGCCACATGTAGAGGGGTCTTTTCACGATCACTCTTGGCATCATTAGCAGCACCACGATCGAGAAGAAGACAAATTACATCGATACGACCACATATGCTAGCCACATGTAGAGGGGTACTTCCAGTACGATGACTCTTGGCATCAATAGCAGCACCACGATCGAGAAGAAGAACAACTGCATCGATACAACCACCACTGCTAGCCACATGTAAAGGGGTACTTCCACTATCACCATCCGTGGCATCAACATCAGCACCACGATCGAGAAGAAGACGAACTACATAGATATGACCATTATTGCTAGCATCGTGTAGAGGGGTCCTTCCTATACTATCCGTGGCATCAATAGC
>JACKZZ010004163.1_pt1 | contig 13412 bp, 8 predicted proteins | sample 8027871 | NCBI WGS metagenome assembly JACKZZ01 (sample SAMN15724774, study PRJNA655200) | protist metagenome | isolation source: fluorescence activated cell sorting (FACS) single amplified genomes of... | place: USA: West Boothbay Harbor, Gulf of Maine | collected 2000-07-19
TTAAAAATGGGACCGTTTTCTTTTGTAATGATTTAACGGAGGATGTCATGGATGAGGCTATCTTGAGAGGTGCTACGTTGATTGTTACATATCATCCTCTTCCTTTTGTCGGGTTTAAGAAACTAGTGCCGGAGGATGCAGCGCGTCGTATTGTAATTCAAGCTGTCCGCAACAACATTGTGATATACAGTCCCCATACTGCTTGCGATAACTCTCCGCGAGGAGTGAATGATTTTTTGAGTCTCATCTGCGCAGGCGAACCCGATCGCTCTGGGCTGAATGCTTGCTCCACAGAAGACTTTTCGACGAAACGCTGAAAGAAAGAAAAAAGAAGAAGAAAGCCTTGAAGAGAGAAAGAGAGAAAGATAGACTGCATGCCGCGATAAACAGACAGCACGATAGAGAGAGAGAGAGAGAGAGAGAGAGAGAGAGAGAGAGAGTGAGTGAGAAATGGAAGGCGAGGTGGAAGACCCACCACCGCCTGCTATAGTTGAGGAAGTCGAGGAGATGGCAAAAGAAAGGACAAGGAGTGGTTCGATGGATCCGAAATATCTTTCTCGAATGAAAATAAAATTGGTATTAATTTTGTTGGTGATTGAAACGTTCCTCGCGGCGTTATTTGTGATTGGAAATTCTGGGTGGGGTTTGGGAGGTAAACTTCGACGAATGATCGACCCAAATAAAAAAAAGCAAGTGCAGAATTTATCGTTGATCCTATTTTTAGCACTTTCAACCTCGTACATAATTTTCGACGTGCGCTATTTGCAAGGGCTAGTTGGTAGAAACGTAAAGTTTCTTTGGAAGGTTTTAATTTTTCTATCAGTTGTTACTGCAGTCGTAACCGACGACTCAGACGAGATGTTTATCGTGATTGGCTTGACAATTGTGTTTAGCATACCATCTGCAATATTATACTTTTGTCGAAAGGGCTACAATCTGCCTGTTTTTTTTTTAGCGGGAGTGAAACAAATCGTTTCCGTAGTTGTGGCGTTTGCCTTTTTGGGTATTTGGCTTTTTTTAGTGCTTTCAACGTGGAGCGAAGAAATAGGTTGTAATGATATGGGGTTATGGAATGTGGTGACGCGCGAATACTTTTACAGAAGGGCAGAATGTCCGTTTCAGATCGAGGTGATCCAATACAACAATCTTAACGCAAGCGTGACACATGATTACATAAACTGCACGTTCACGGAGGGGTGCGGGGTGTACGAAGGCTTCAATTATTCTACAGCATTGATTGACGAAGAGACGAGTGGAACCGTGGAAACATGTTCAATTCGCACTCGTAGGCTGGTAGACAAGTTGGCAGAAAACTATGTGGCAGTTGCAGGGATCGAAGGTGAGAATGCGGCGCCGATGCAAATAGAACGGAAAGGGATAGATGGCGCGTTGGTAATTTCAGATTACAACGACAAATATGTGATATCATATCGGGCACGGTATCATGGATGCCTTCGCGGCTTTCTATTATGGTTATCGCCGTTTGTTGGCGCAGCAAGCTACTTATGGTTGGGCGTTGTGATGGCCCTGTTAAAGTTCGAGGCGACTCGTGATATGTCGCGAGCGCATCGGGAGAGCAAACTCATGCGCTGGATGCTGATGATTGTGGTTCTTGGAGTATGGGTTGCAGCGTCGATTGGGGGTGCAGATATGGACCTTGCAAACGTAGTCATGAGTTTCACGGCTTTTAATATATTACTGTTTATTGGAACTATGAAGGCATTCGTGGGGTGGTCAGAGTTTGTCGGCTATTTGTCGCAGTCATCGGTTGCGCAGCAAATGAAGAGCCTTTCGTCTTCTGACATTGTCCGAGCTCTACTTGTTCTGGTGGGAGGGCCAATCGTCATGCTGAGCCTGGTCTTTGACTCGTTGTGCCAAATCATTCGCCGTTTAGGCATAATTCCCTGGATGCGAAGAATCCAATCTCCTGAAGAGCGCAAACGGTGGGTCACAAGAGAAACGTATGGCTACCTGCACAAAGTTTCTCCATGGCCATGGACCATGATCCTGAAACTCGTCATCCTGCTCGGCATCTTGTACATGATTATGCAGGTCCTTGTGAGTAAATATTTAAGTGTCGCCATGAGCTGGTTCAACACATGGATAGCTGAACAAGGATTCTCAATTGCCCAAGTGTCGGGGATCTTTACATGTATTGGTATTACCATTTTTCTCAACCCCCTAACACCTGGTGTCCCCGTGTATGTTTCCGGTGGAATTATTGTTGTGGAGGCGTCACGCGCAGAGATTGGGTTTTGGCCTGCCTGTCTGTATTCCATCGTCTTGTGTACCCTTTTAAAGTTCCTTGCGATTGCAGTCCAGCAGAAATGCTTCGGCGAGGTCTTGGGCAAGTACGTCACGATACGCAAAATGATCCAAGTCAACAGCAAAACCACTCGCGCGATTAAACTCATTCTTTCTGCGCCAGGTATATCGTCCGATAAGGTTATGGTTTTGTGCGGTGGGCCAGATTGGCCCGTCTCTGTAACCACTGGTATCCTCGGGCTCAGTCTGCCGCAAATGTTGTTGGGCTCAACCCCTATCATTTTTCTCATTGCGCCCTGTGTAGTCAGCGGGGCCATGCTCTTGCGTATCGACGACGGACCAGAATGGAAATCGTTTAGCGTCGTTTCTATCGGATTTGCTGTTGCAATACAATTTGTAGCAATGGGCTACGCTATGAACGCCATTGCTCGGGTCACTCACGAAAAAGCCAAAGAGCTTGACAACATGCCAGACGACCTTGAGGTTTTGGAGTACACGAAGAAGAGCCGCGCCAAGTTGGAATTGAGAATGAAATTTGAAGATTGGCACGGGAATCGATTGCCAAACTTGATTCGCGTAACGCTTGTCGTTGGGGCTGTGTCGAGTATGGTTGCTTTTTGGCTCACCAACGCCTTTGGCTCGAAATGCTTCGTACCTTTCGCGGTTTCCGACTCGTTTGAGGAAAAGTTGGGTGGAAACGCCCTCAATCTTATACTTCATCCGTATGGACATACTGCGATTATCGCAACCGTGGTAGCTTTTGTTTGCTACTTCATTCAAGATCAATGGGCAACACGGAGAATTTCTCGCGAGAGTGCAGTCAGCGTAGTCCCAATATCCGCACTACCTCTTAAAAATTAAATTGTTGTTAAAATTAACGTCTTGGAGTATACTTCTAATATACTGCGTCAACAACCGACGCTGCCTAAGCTCACTCCGGTGTTCTTTGACGCAACTTTTTCACCGCCGCCACTTTGATGTTGAGCAGCTTGCTTTTTCGTCTTGATCATGTAAGACAAATACCTATTAAAAGTGCAACAAATTTATACAAAGTTAGTACATGTCTTTTTTCTTGATAAAATTATACAAGTCTCCCATTCTTGTTCCTTCCTTCCTTCCTTCCTTCCTCCTCCGTTCAACTCAGCTCAAAAAACGAAATGAAATTTTCAATTTTTATTTCAATTCCGTTTTCCTTCCCCTGGACCAATCAATTCTTTTCGCCACAGTATACCCCACAATAAAACAAAAAATAAATAAAATAAAAACGATAACTTACAATTCTGAAGTGATTTCATAGATCATCTTGCTTTTCTCTCTCTGCTTTTCTTCCTAGTTTTTTAGTTTTGGTGGAGAAGAAAATTTCACGGAATAATTCTTTAAAATTTGGTTGTCCAAATCTATCGATACTACAGGTTGAAGTATGTAGCTCACAACTTGTAAGTAGCACTTGTATCGGGACAAGTCCTCTTCTTCTTATTTATCTGTAGTATATCTATTCGAACTATCTTCTCTCGTAGAACTTTCTTTTCTATTCCCGAGGAGATTGCTCGGTCTAACGGTTCCAAACCTCGCACTCTCTGTGCTCCCTGGTTGCGCTCTGTATAGTATAATATACCTAACTAGCTATATTGCTCAACAGATACTACTTACCTATACCTCCAGGGCCTCGTGAGTTCGTGAGGCCCTGGAGGTAGTATACTTAAGACTTTGACCAGTCCTTCAAACTTGTTTTGATCATAGAGCACTTGCTACTATCTAGAGAGTGATTAAAACCTTCAAATGTAAAGTTCTGTCCATGGATATGGGTTTGGGCAGCCCGTCATACTTGAGTCTACCTGTGGGCAAGGCTTCTTCTCTCCAGTAGTATACTTAAGACTTTCCAAAGACAGGTCTTCAAATTTGTTGGTCCAGATGCAGGCCTCGCCTACAGGTAGACTTGTGATAATCTACGGTACCTATGACGGGTTGCACCCACATCTCCAGGGACATGGCGTAGCGAAGAACTCGAGAAGGTGTTGCGTTTTTCAAGGAGCAAAGTCTTGAATTTGTCATCAAGATGAATGAATGAACAAACGATGATGTTGTTGCGTTGGAATCGGTTGATGTGTAAAACCCGAGGGGGCATTCATAGCAATGTGGATGATAAATTGATAAAAAGATCATCATGGAATACCCAATGTTGTTTTTTGTCATCGTATCCACAAATTCCAACAGCAGAAAACCGAATGAGTTTGAAACGATTTAGGGAAACGTATGAAAGTACTGTGCAACCTGGAGAACGGTGCCAAGATGTACCAGCGATTTCGTTGTTTGGGCGGGTGGTATCAAAACCTAGAGTGTCTGGAAAGAAAATGTGCTTTTATCATATACAAGGCGAACCTGACTTTGCTGTGAAAACACAGGAGGAACCTCTTTTGAGGTCCGTACAAGTACTCGGGGAAGCAGACTACTTTGAATCTAACTTTGCGGAGGCCCACCAAAGTGTGAAAAAAGGAGACATTGTATGTGTGCAGGGGTTTCCGGGTAAAACAAAACGAGGCGAGCTGAGCATTGTTCCACGTAATATCACTGTGCTTGCCCCCTGTTTGCAGGATGTTCCGTCTGGTCGGGGAGACGGCAAGTACTCTCTAAAAGATAAATCGACCCGATATCGTAATCGGCACGTCGATTTTCTTGCATCAAAGTGCAACAATCTGCGCCCGTTTTTGATTCGTCAACGCGCAATCCGTCATCTACGACAGTCCCTTGAAGACCTCGACTTTATCGAGGTGGAGACACCAATAATTTCTTCTAGTGCGGGGGGCGCTCTGGCCCGACCATTTGTGACCAAATCCAACGTGACAGGAAAGACGCCCCTTAGTCTGCGCATTGCGCCTGAGCTTTACTTGAAACGGTTGGTTATCGGAGGTTTAGATCGCGTGTTTGAAATCGGCAAGGTTTTTCGTAACGAAGGCGTAGACACAACACACAACCCGGAGTTCACAGTGTGCGAGTTTTACATGGCATATGCAACATATCAAGATCTTATGAGCATGACAGAAGAGCTTCTTGCGGGAATGGCAATCTCAGCTCTTGGCACTACACGCGTTTCCGACAATCTTGACTTTGCCGGACCTTATCCCCGCATTGAAATCATTCCCGCCCTTGAAAAGGAGCTCGGTCTCGAGCAAGGGACTTTTCCTGATATCAATGATAAAAACGCCGTACAAGCAGTGCACGAGCAGTTGAGTGAGCTCGTTCAGAAATGTGGCGCGGCTAAAGAAAATTCAAATGAGGAAACGCAAAAAGGAGGAGAGAGGTTTAGTGTTGCTCATAACGTTAAGTTAGTAGACGACTTGATTGGCCACCTCTTGGAACCAAAGTGCGTTGGTCCGACATTTTTATGCAATCATCCGATTGCAATGAGTCCATTAGCCAAGGAGCACGATACTAAACCGGGTATTTCTCAACGTTTCGAGCTATTCGTCCAGGGGAAAGAACTTGCAAATGCGTACACAGAGTTGAACGATCCCGAGGAGCAGCTGCGTCGTTTTGAATTGCAAGCACAAGGTGCTCGCGACATTGGAAAGGCCCCAGATCGAGATGTTGACATAATGCCAACAGATTTAGAATACTGCAAGGCCTTGGAGTACGGCTTGCCCCCGACAGCAGGTTGGGGAATGGGTCTAGATCGTGTAGCCATGATTTTCGCCAAGTGTGATTCCATTCGAGATGTCATTTATTTCCCCATGCTAGCACCTTCTGAATGACTTGACTTGTAAGCTTGTCGGTGGTTGGTTTTACAGCTGCTTGCGGACTAAAAAACCAGAATGTAGAGACTAAAATGAATTAGGACTGACTTTTAGTATACTATGCCAGACAACACACACAGATGACAAAACCAGTTTGGGCAGAGAGAGAGAGAGAGAGAAAAGAATGAGTAGTGTACGCTCGCGCATCGATTCAATTTTGTCAAATGCTGGTAAAGCCCAGGAAAGCTTCAGTAATCGGGAATATGAAACTTCAGCGAAACTTTACAAGGAATCCTTCTCCATGTTGCGTACGTTGTTGAATTCAGGCGAGATCAAGGACGAAAAGAGCTTTGCGTTTTTAAGGAAACAACTCGATGAATTCAAGGTTTGGACCAGGAAAGCTGAAAAGAAGGCTCAACAATCGAAGAAAAAGAATTTGGTAAAGAAAGAAGTCGACTTAAAGCAAAGACTCTTGTCCATGCGTGGGAAACAAGCTACCGAAAGCGAACTGCACGAAAGGTTTGCCAAATTAAAAGAAGGAATGACACCGAAAAAGTCCAACGTGACGGAGCAAGAGCTTACGGAACGATTGCAGGCATTGGGGCCGTCCCAATTTCCTCAGTCTAGTGTCAGTGAAGCTGAAGCAGAAGATCCACGAGTGAAAAAAATGCTCGAAGAAGCTATGAAAGAAGCAACAAGCGGGTTCCACGTGGAGGAGGACTCTTCGCTCGACCCGGAGCTCGCGGCAAGCCTTGCAAAGCTTGACCTCTCTAAAACTGGGGACGATGAGCTGTTTGCTCTTCTTGGTGCACACGGTGTGGCGGCTGGCAGTATCGATGATGCAGCCGTGGACGAAATAATTAAACAAACAAAAGACTATGTTCGGTTCGGCGGAGCAGGCGGCACTACTGCCGAGGAGGAGGAACAAGACGATGGCGAAAAGGACATTTTGTCTTCATCGGATTACTCCACAAGCGACTCCGACTCAGACAACCCCAAACGCAAGTCCAAGAAGAAAAAGACAACGACACGTAAAAGCTGGTTTCGAAGATGACGCCTTGTTTTGTCGCCCTTGTTCTGTGTACTTAAAAAATTAGTTAGATGATCCATACAGTTAGTTGGCCTGAAGCGCCTTCGCGAACCAAGACACGATTCTCAGAATCGAGAGCACTTAAACGTTTGCGAAATTCCTCTTCCGTAAAGGGTTCATTCTCCATATTCTCTACGTTTACAAGTTCAAGGAGTTTCTGGCCCATCAGCTGGTCACAGCCCATGTTTTGGAAAATTTTCGCCACCATTTGGCGAAAGCTTTGCGCTCTTGCCATTTCTCGTGGATCGCAAGTTCTAAAAACTTGCGCTGGTTCCAGTATGATTTCTTCCACGGGAGCTGCAGGCTTGGGTAACTGTGGCTTTTTCGTTGGAACTACCTTTGGTTTCTTGCAAACAGTTTTGCGCTTCTTGGCGACTTCGCCGTCACCTGTGCTAGAATTGCGGCACGAGTTCGGGTCGATAGTTTTCATAGGTTGCTTTTTGGCTCTTCGAACAGTCTTTGGTACCTCACCAATAATGACAGGTTCTTCCGATATTTTTTCCTTGGGAGCTGCTTCGCGCTTTCCTAGGTCTTCTTCCGGCGCGGCCACCCATTTCAACTCAACTTTCTTCTCGGAACCACCAAGTACGTATTTAATATTAAGTGTCCCATCCTCGTTGATCTTGGTCACGCGACCCGTACCTCCTGGCTTATTCATTCCTGGAAACGTGCGAGACGCCACGTCAACAACCTGACCAATATTAAAAGGGCTTTTCACCTTTTCAACAGTTTCTTCAACCTCCATTGGTTCTGGTTGAGCAACTTTATGTTGCTGCTGCTCCACCGCGGCTTGTTCTTCTTCTTCTTCTTCTTCCATCTTTTCCACAGTTGTCGGTGAAGAAGACTTTCTACGTGGTCTCGCATTACTACTTTCATCTTGATTCGAATCAATTTTGTGCACCCATTTACGTTCAACTTTGTTATCTCTTCCTCCAAGAACTAGCTTGACATCAACGAGTCCATCTTCATGAATTTTAACAATTTTTCCTTGTCCACCTTGTTTATTCATACCAGGAAACGTTCGTGCATCAACATTTACGTGATCACCAACATTAAATTCAACAACTGCATCTTCCATCGTGTATTTGCCACGAATCAATCAATCAATCAACCCCTTCCTTATAACAACCAACCAGCACAGTTATGAAGGATTCAAATTGAAAGCCTTGATTTCTTTCCAATATATCAATCCACCCACTCACGATCAACTTTGAGAATTCAAAATGGTTTTTTTTTCCCCTTGGTGATTTTTGAATTTTTTAAAATTTTTTTTCCCTTCCAGTTTTGGTTTATCTCTCATCACTTGGTTCCTCCTCGTCTTCACTCCATCATCGTCCATCGTGTTGTCACTTAAGGTCTAATGAGGACGAGTTCGCAGACCTGTCTTGCTGAACATTGCGCCCCCCGCGTCGGGCGAGGAAGATCTAAAGATGTCTTATGTGTACACATGTAGATCTACATCGCTTTCTTTCTTTCCGATCAAGATCACTCGTGATGGGTCCCACTTCAGACCTGTTGGAAGCCCTGGGCAAAAGTCACATGTGCCAGCTGTTTTGACATCGCTAGAGCTTCCACTTGAGGGCTCAGGCCTGCACTGGCTCAGGCCTGCACTGGCTCCCTCCTGTTCAAACGTTCTCACTGATCAGTGACTGGACACTCTACAGACCTGTGGTTCCTGTCTACTAGCTAGTCTAGACAGACACATCCATCGTTCGACGCATCCATGGTGGGAACGAGCTTCCAGTTGGTATTCTTGAAATGATCACAAAGTAAAAGTTAATGTAGACATTGTTGAATAGACAGTTTATTTTCTCATAACAAATTCAACAAATTCAACATTGAACATTGTTGAATAGACAGTATAAAATGGATGAAAGTGCCGAGTATCTCGTGAACGCACCAGACTATGTGAAAAGTCAATCACGCGTAAAATGTGGTACCTTTGTCAACGCTGGCAACTTGAAACTCGCGACTTATGAGTACAAACCTACTAATGATTTGACACCACGCGGGGTGGTTCTATGTGTACACGGAATATCAAGCCATTTTCATTTTGATTGGTTGAGATATGCTACCGTGTCTCCTAATACCATCGGGTTTGACGGTTTTCAATTTCATGAACCTCGGTATGAGGGAAGTGTTGTACAACTCTTAAACGACAAAGGCCTGATTGTTGTCGGTATGGATCAACAATCATACGGACTAAGCCAAGGGGTTGGTGACACAAAATTTTATTTTAAACGCTTTCAACATCTTGTAGACGATCAAATAGCTTTTCGAAAACTTATAACCGAGAGATACCCAAATTTGCCGTTGTTCATCATGGGTGCTTCTATGGGAGGTTGTATTGCAACGAGGGTCCTGGAAGACGACCCCTTCGAGTACAGAGGCGCTGTTCTTTTAGCGCCCATGCTTTCACTTGAAACCATTAAAAAGAAGGCTGTCAACAAAATATTGCTACCTTTTAGTTCGTTGGCTAGCGCAATCATTCCAAAAGTCCGTCTTGCCCAAAAAGAAAAGCATGTTGAACCCAAAATGCAGGAAGCCTTCAAAGCGGATCCATTGAACGAAAAAGATGCATCAATACGATGCCGTGTTGCTAGGGAGTGCTTGAATGCTGTAGAAACGGCCCGTGAGCACTTTTCCAAAGTTTCTTCTTCCTTGTTGATATTTCATTCAGTCAACGATACCATGGTAGATCCTAACGGGAGTCAAGACCTTCATGATGGGGCTTCAACTGAGGACAAAACACTTCAAATGCGAAAGGATCCTTACTTGTGGCACGCGCTTCTTGAAGAGCCAGGGTCAGAAGAATTAATTCCGTTGATCTGCTCGTGGGTCGCTGATCGACTAGATAATACCAGCACTGTCTCAGACACGCAAATCAGAATCAATTAAGCTTTTTATAATTACCATGAACGCTCCATATCTACAAACCAGTCTACATTATTTGTGGTTTCAACAGTCCCGCGTATCCCCAATAAGCGGGCAAAGCCAATGTCTGTGATGCCAACAAGGTCTCCAAAAAAAGTCAAAATGAGGAAAATAACCCCGAAGAAAATTAACAGACCAAAAAGGGAGCCCAAAACCTCCTCAACGCCCTGCTGTTGTGCTTCTGCAACCAGGGATTTTTCCGATGTCGTCCTTTTCAATTCGGTCTTGATGATTTTTGAAAGAGTTCGCTTGATTTGTTTCACTTCACTTGTGCCTTGTTCACTGCTTTCTTCGTCATTGTCTGCGGACTCATCTTTGTCAGTAGATTGCTCTTCTTCACTAGATCCTTCCTCATCTTCTACTTCCAAGGCTGATTCTATTTTTGCTTCTTCTTCTTCGCCGCTGTCGTCATCGTCTTCGGTATCTTGCTCCTCTTCCTCTTCGGTATCTTGCTCCTCTTCCTCTTCTTGTGCTCTCAAATATTCCCTTCTCGTTTTAACCTGCGTGTCACTTTTTAAAGTTGTTCCCTTCTTCGTCTTCCCCTTCGCTGCGCCTGCTCTTTTGTGCTTTTTCACAGTGTCCTTGAGTTCAACCAGAAAAGGCAAAATTACAGAGTACAAACCCTCCAACGAGTAGTCATTTAAAAGTTGTGGTGTACAACCTCCTAGATCAGGGTCATGTAAAGCAACAGAAGTTCTCATAGCGATCAGATTTTGGCGCATATGAGCTCTAGTGACGCATTCTACGTTGTACTCGTCTTCTTTCAACCAACCCAGTTTTTCGAGAATCATGCACAAAGCCACTCCGTCTTGAAGATCTTCCAGAAATGCGTCATTAGAAGTTCCACGAATAGCAAGTTTAGACTCTGATGCGACCCATGCCGCAAGTCCCATTCGAACGGCTGGCGAGGCCCAGATACTTTCTTCGCCAGCTGGATCGTCATTCTCATCTTCAGAACATTGGTCTTGGTAGTTTGACCTTTTCATTTTTGGTCTAGTACTTCGTGAACGACGTTTTCCGCTAGCAGTTACTTTTGGCGCGATACCATCATCTTGTTCAAATTCCAAGTTTGCTTGGCGCATAATGTCTCTCGTTGTCAAAGGGCGTCTATAGGGCGAGTGAGATTTACTCTTGGTTGACTTTCTCCTCCTTTGCGTTGTCGGAGTCGTTGGTCCTGTCGAGGTTGAATTTTTCGTAGAATTCGCCATCTTTTTTCTTGTTTTTCCTCGTGTACTCTTTTGCAACATCTTTCTTTTCCTTCTCTTTTGTTTCAATCAGCATCAATCAACAACAGGCTTTTGAATACAGATCAGTCAGTCGTTCCCTCAATCAGTTGATCGTGAACTACAAAGTTCTGTCCAAACCTTCTCGTTCTCTTCTCAATCAATCTTTTATAAATCAATCAATGAATCAAATAACAAGTGCTAGTCGACCTATCAATCAATCAATCCAATGCCACACTCGACTTCTTCTTCTTTCTCTCTGCTTTTTCCTAATTAAAAGGGGTGTGCACAGTGATGTTCGTGCACACGCGTGTTGATGGCCAGCACTCAGGAACTCGTGAGTTCGTATTCCTAAAAAGTCCAGAGAGGAAGCTCGAGATCACGAGCACTTGGTCCGTTTTACTTGTAAGTGCAACGTGTCAGATCATTCATTTCTGGAGCCACAGTACTTAGCATGTGTGTATGGATTATGAGAACTATGTTTTTCGGTGCATGCGGTGGGAGTCCGAGATGCTCGAAACGTACACACGTGTGGCTTTCCACAGGTCTGTCTGTCGGTCGACCACGGGTGATGAATCATCCATGAGTTCACGCAGACTCGTGAGTTGGTTCACTCGTGACGCATCATACATAATCAAATGGCGTGTACGTGTACGGAATGACCAACTGGTGTTTGCACTGACCTCTCGGTGATATTCCAAGTAAACCGGTGAGCACTGGTTGGTCATACATACGTGTACTGGTCAGTTGGTCTCAAGAAACGTGGGGAGAGCTATTTATCCTAGCGGACGGCAAGCAAGCCCGCCCGGCGAGGGCAAAATAGCTGTCCGCAGGACACCGCCGGTAGGCAGGCCTGCAGGCATTGGATAGGTTAGCGGACGTGGTCGGGAAGGAAGGACTCTTCCAGGCTTATTTACAGTGCAAATTCTTGAAAAAGGCACCAACAAAAAAAGAGAACAGAGATAGATGATGCATCGGTCGATGTATGGGACGGTGGCAACATGGGAAGATAATAGCGATACCGGTGAGGAGAGGCTGAACATAAGGGATGATGATAAGGATGGTAGATGGCGATTTTTTTTTGAAAATGTTTCGTTTCGAGTGAAAGTCAACATGATTGCTCTTGGTACGTTGTTGATGCTCGGTTTGGTGGTACTTGGTGGACACGATACTGAAAGTGTGGTGCAACAAGGAGCGTTTCTTGAGTTTTCAACGATTACCGCGGGAGAGGATAGAATAGTTAATGTCGATCTTGATATTGTAGCCTCAAAGATCGTGTTCAAGCTGAAAAATAAACGTTTATCATTTGTTGCTCGAACGTTTGACGGGTTGTTCCCTAGCAAAAGTGTTCGAGTCCGTCGAGGGGATACTTTACATCTTCATGTGCGCAACAAGCTAGGTAAAGAAGGGCCATGGACGCGTAGTCATAGTGATTGGAATAGTATTCGTTTACCAAATACGACATCTATTCATACTCACGGTCTTCACGTGAGTCCTGTGACAGATGACAACATCTTTATCGAGCTTGCTCCAGGTGCTGCTCACACATTTGTGTACGATATTCCTACAAATCATCCCCAAGGAACCTTTTTTGTGCACCCGCATTTCCATGGCTCTGAATCAGTACAAATGGCGTACGGAATGGTGTTTGCACTGGTTGTTGAAGGAGAAAAGCAAGAAGCATCTATCGCTGGAGACTTTCCGATGGTGGTTGGGCTGGTGGATGTTGGCTCTGGGAAAACCACAGACGTTGTTCGACTAAGCTCTTTGTCTCATAGCGAGCTAACGCTTGGTGTACACGGTGGTGACGCGGTAGATAAATTTATTGTTTTGAATGGTATTCCCAACCCTCAAGTGAAAATGATTGGCGGGGAGTGGTACCGTTGGCGCTTGATCAACAGTGCCATTGATGGTGTGTTGGCTGTTCGAAATACCCACGGAGATTGCAGTGCGTGGGAAATTGCAGCAGACGGCGTGAATCATGGCAAACCTCGACAAGTGTTTTTGAAAGGTGGAGCAGTAGTTATCCCACCAGGAAGTAGGAGGGACTTGTTGGTAAGTTGTTTGACTGACGGTGCTCGGTTTTCCTCGGGACCAGCTGGAAGTTCGTCGTCGAAATATGATGAAAAGCTTGCCAAGTACCTTGGACCGAAAACGAAAATCTTGAAT
>JACKZZ010016640.1_pt1 | contig 13412 bp, 4 predicted proteins | sample 8027871 | NCBI WGS metagenome assembly JACKZZ01 (sample SAMN15724774, study PRJNA655200) | protist metagenome | isolation source: fluorescence activated cell sorting (FACS) single amplified genomes of... | place: USA: West Boothbay Harbor, Gulf of Maine | collected 2000-07-19
AATTTAAATGGTAAATTTGTCGTATCAACAGTGAATGAAGGAACGGACTGCATAATTTCGTTTTTAGCAATTTTTTTTCTAAATGGTGTAGCTGTGCCAATAGATGAAAATGATCCCCGTCTAAATGAAATTATTGAAGAGTGCAATCCTGTCTTTCAACTTACAAAGGCTTTTATGGAAAAAAATAGAAGAAACAATAAAAATAATTATAATCAGAACAGGGGGCATAAGATCCAGGACATGGATACATTATTTCAAAGCATGGTAAAGTCAATATCGTTAAATTCACTTTGTTACATGATTTACACATCGGGTTCCACTGGAAAACCAAAAGGGGTATTAGTAGAACATCGAAATATAATGACTTTTATGGAAGCAAAAATCCGTGGGCAAAATATTTCGGAACAGTCTCGAGTGTTTTTATGTACATCTTTTACTTTTGATCCATACATAGGTGATGCGTTGGCAACTTTACAGGCTGGTGGAACCATTTGTTTAGCGCCAAAAGCTTTGATGCACTCCTCATTGCATAGTTGTTTGTACCAGACACGAACAACGCATATATTTGCAACACCAACAATGTGGTCAACAATAGATACAAAACTATATAATCCAAACACGTTGCCATCCTTGCAATATCTGGCATTAGGTGGTGAGCAAATGAAGCAGGAGCAATTAGAAGTTTGGGGTTCTTGTTTGAAAACGAAAGGTAATAATATAAATAGTTTGGGGGGGAAACAAACAAAACTTGCATTAATTAATACCTATGGTGCCACAGAAGCAACTGTTGTACAGATGCAATATCAATACAATAATATAAATAGTAATGATAGATGTTGCGTTGGTAAGGCAATGCATGGTAATAACATTTTTATTGTTGATCCTGCGACAAAGACACTTGATGGCGTAGATTATAGGAAAAATAATTTTAAAATACTTCCTAATGGATCGATCGGTGAGATTGTTTTTGCCGGTAACCAAGTTACTCGTGGTTATTATAAACGACCTGATCTTACAAATAATAAATATTTTAATATGTCTTTAATTAGTGAGGATAAAAATGCTGATGGCAGCAAAGAAAGATTGATTCGGTGCTTTCGAAGTGGTGATTTAGGGAAAATAAATGAGAAAGATGGGACATTGTGTTTATTTGGAAGAATTGATAATCAAGTTAAAATACGTGGATATAGGGTAGAATTAGGAGAGATTGAAAATGCAGTCATGGATTCAAATTTAGTAAATGAATGTGTATGTAATGTAGACCAAGTCAACAATGCAACTAGATATTCCAATCAAGACAAAAGTTCTCTTACAAAGTCATTAATAGTTATGTACATTATACCATTGACGAGAAATGTATGGTCGTGGGCACACACGGCTACTTTACAAAGCTATTGTTCTCGCGTTTTACCAATGTATATGCAGCCACATAGAATCATTGCATTGAAAGACCTAGACACATTACCAAAAACAAGTAGTATGAAGATAGATCGTAATAGGTTATCCACTTTGAATCAAATACCAACTGGTCATCCGTATCATGAGCATCCACCAATAACAAGAATGGAAAATGCTATTCTAAAAGTTTGGTCGCAAATTATAGGCATTTCACATATATCACGCTATGATAATTTTTTTCGGCTTGGTGGGGATAGCCTTGGGGCTTTGCGGTGCGTAAGAATTTTGTGGAAAGACTATATTAATAATGGTGGTATAGAAAAATTGCATGAAAAGACGTCTGAATTTGGTGATATTGATAGCGTTTTATCGCCATCTTTATTACTTCAATTTCCCGTATTAAAAGATTTTGCAGCTTACATAGAAAAAGTTGGTTTGTCTGTTATAGATGATGGTAGTAATAGTAATAACACGTTAAAACGTAAACAGCATCCAACTGATGCTGAAAGTAATATACTGCATGTTGAAAAGGATCAAAATATGTTAGCACTATGTGAAGCATCAAGATGTGGTTATCTAGATGTCGTTCGATCGTTATTGATAAAGGAACACGTTGATCCGAATTGTGGTGTGACGAGGAAAAATCCTGGAATAACTCCACTGCATGTTGCATGCAGTATTCAGGTAGTTGATTTATTAATATGCAGTGGCGCAAAGTTAACATTACCAGCGCCAGGCGGTCTACTACCTATACATAATGCTGCGTCAAATAATTCCTGTATTCTTCAAAAGTTGATAGAACTAAAAGTTCCTATGTTGGCACAAGATCAAAATAAACAAATTGCTATTCATCATGCTGCTCGTTCCGGAAATGTTGAATGTGTACAAATCCTAATCAAAGAAAACAAAAAATTGAAGCGTACGTTTTTAGATACTCTGGATCGATGGAATCGTTCTCCACTTCATTGGGCAATTCTGAATAATCATTTTCAAGTTGTGTCGATGCTGATACAAGCTGGTGCACGTGTTTGTCCTTATAACATGTCAAAGATTAAACATTTAGAGAATATTCAAGGTCATAGAACTCGTTTACCTTTAGAACTACCTATTGATATGGCAATTCGATTGTACAGTAAAAATAGTTTATACTACAAATTATTGAGCGAGCATTGTTTAGATAGTAATGGGTAAAAAAGCTAATTTATTTGATACTATAATACTACTCGTACTTGGTATAAATTAAAAAGAGTACCGAAGTATATTTTTTATAAATAAATGTTCTTATCATTCTCAAAAGAAAGAGAGGACTGCTACCACCAAAGACCATTTCTGTTTAAATATCATAAGCTGTATGGTTTCCAAATTCATTTTTATATCGCCTCTTTGCAGTGTGCATTAAGTTAAAATGTGAAGTACAAAACGTATCGCATCCACATTCCCAACAAAGTTTTGTAGCAACTTTGGTACGACACATACCACAATAAGTTGTAATTCGTCGTACTTCTTTGTATATATGTTTTGGTTCAGGCATATGTTTTGGGTGGTGTTCTTCCCAACAAAATAGACAAAACACTTCACCACCCTTTGTTTCATCAAAACCACAATACCTACATCTACGCTCCGCAAATTCGACTTGACAACGCGTACATGGTATCCAACCTTCAGGTTTGGTCCATTGTGTTTCAAATGGCTCAACGGTTTGTTTGTAATAAGGTTGATCATCCTCTGTTCGCATCACTATCCACTCTGGTAATGCTAAATTATAAGAGCCTAAAGCAAATGGCTTTCGATTTTTTGCAACTTTTTCCCTTGTTTGTGTATTATAATAATATGGTTCGCCTGTGTATGAGTCGCTTCTTAATGAAAATACTTTTTTTGCCATATTTTTTAATTTTCGTCTACAAGAAACATTACGAAACGCACATGTTATTATTGTTGATGATTTGTTTTCTAACGCATTTCTTTCATCAATAGCGCGTTGAGCTCGCATAGCCTTTAGTGCTTCAGAAACTTTACGGTTTATGTAATTTGTCCTTGCAACTTTTCTGCATTCCCTAGTAGACAATGCCTCTGTTCCAAGACGCTCACCAGTATTTACATTATAAAAGAACACTTCCCCAACAATTGCATCTATCATTTTAACCATCTCTTTGCCATTGTTCATTGCCCATACCATTTGTTTTGCATTCCAAGCATCTGGGTCCTCTCCTTCTGCTGGAGCGGGAGAGCCCTCAGACATCAATTCATCTCCTCCCCAACTGCCTTCTTTTCTAACCTTTTGCATTTCCAATGCAATCATTTTCTTACCCTCGGCGGTTGCCATGTAATCAAGCGCCTCTGCTTCTGCAAATTTTCGTATGCTAATCTCTAGTCTATCCATCATTGTATCGACTCGTTCTTTTTGCTCCTTTTTTGCCTTTGCTTTTAGACGCGCCCATTCTTCCTCTTGTAATCGACGAATTCTTCTTTCTTCGCCTTTTTCCCATGCATCCATTTTTTGCTTTGCCCATAATTCTTTTTCAGCTTTTTCGCGAGCTACTCTTTCTGCCTCTTCTTTCTTTTTCCTTTCATATTCAATCCTCTCTTTCTCTATTTGTGCTACAACAAATGCTTCACTCGTTTTCTCAAACATGTTTGCACGTAATGCGCCGGAAGACTCTTGGATCTGCCGTTGCTGTCGGATGATTTTCACATTTGCTCTCCATGTTCGCAGTAAATTTCGTCGTTCAAATTTTTCCCAATACTCAATTGCTTTATTTTTTTGTCTTCGCCTTGCTAAATAGCGCTTTAAAAATTTCATGCTGCGCTCTTTACGTGTCAATTCAATCATTGCAATTGCCCGCCTTTCGTATTCAATATTTCGCTTTATCCAAAAATTGTACATAATCTTCCACCACCTGAAGACTCGCATGGTAAGCCAATCGTACATAAACATATCTGCTTTTCGCGTATCTTCGCGATTCCCTTTTCGCCTTTTCACTAAGCGATACCATGCTTCCAAACCTCGATGTCGCCCTGTAAAGTTAAAATGGCGTCCAGCTTTTCGTTCACAATGAATCAAGTGTACAGCATAGCACCAACGTTTGAAAAATTTATTTTCCTCCATCCCAATCCACAACTCAAACGCCTTTTTCATTTTAATACCATCATCGGCTTTCTGCAATTCGGCAACACTATCTTTGTAATTCAAATGCACAATGTGAAAGCGTAATGCACCTGGCATTGCCTGAAACCAATCCTCGGCTAATAAACGCAAGGTTTCTTCTGCATTTTTTGATAGCAAAAACGAGAAAAATTCATTTATATGACAACCATGTTCCGTGCCTCTGTTTGCTAGCCAATTTAAGATAATGGATTCTAAGCTGCGTTTAATTTGTGGTGTTGCTACATGCATGGTAATCACTTCGACTAATTGCTCCGCTTTCATATGCTTTGTATGGTCACAGTATAGGCTGAAAAACATTCGCAGTCGTTTAACCATTGATTCTCTAGGTTTGACAACAATTCTTAAGGCAGATACAAAATCTCGCCAATCTATTACCCCGTTAAAGTTGTTATCAAATGCAATAAACAACGAGCGTAACAAAGGCTCTGCTTTCCACCAAGGTAGACCAAATGATGTACAACGACTTACAAACTGCTCAACATTTACCAATGCACTTTCATTTGCAGCAAAACCAGCTGATAATGCGGCAAACATGCGTTGGCCTTGGCTACCATCCTGGCGTGTATTTGCCATCACATCGGCTAATTTCATCAACGTGTGCCATTGGCGCTCTTTGCAATGTCTGTATAAACGCAAGCGTTTTTTGTAACGATGGTTTTCTATTGTATCGACCTCATTAACTAACTTATCTAAACGCTGGCTTCTTCCTAATGCGCTTTTCGTCGCAAAGATCTCTTCTGTGTCATCGTATTTAATATTATAATCAGCACTACTTGTTATTAAATATTTACGTTGCGCTGATTCGTGAATATTTCGAGAATTTAACATGGTAGATTGTGGGATATGATGGGGGTCTTTATTTTCATTATAATCTTTTTTTTGTTTTATTTTTAATTTTTTTTGTAGACGTGGGTGCGCACTGCGAGGGCGTGTTTTTTTAACGACAATTGACAAATCTTCTAATTCGCTTGGTAAATTATTGCCGTTTATACCCCAATTGGGTGAGTACAATGCTTTTAGACGTTGCTTCCTTAAATTTTTAACTTCCATTCTTAAACTATCGTCAATATCTCTATTTCCTAATTTTCTATTTGTGCCTTTCCATTTGTCATCTGCGTGTAATATGGCTATAGTTGCTCTCCTATTAGCAACTTCATTGTTATATTCTGTTCTTTTGAGCAAATCATTACCTTCTGTATAACCAGAACTTGGTCGCGGTGGTGTCATTAATGTTGGTACTGCGTATCTGCCACGTAAAAGTACAGAGGGTGTATTGTTTAGTTTATAACTTTGTCTAGGCTCTTGAAGTTGTTTTTTATTTTGTAAATTGGACAATAAGTCGTTATGTACATTCCATGACGCTTTTTTTACATTTGGTGCGGAGTATGGCCTCTTTTTTCGTGATTTTTGTGACACCAAAGACATATTGCATTGATGTTCAAGTGGGTCAGGAAGAACAAGGATCTTTTTTCAAAAATACGTGGAGTGCATCTTCGCTCCTGTCTTGCAAAGTCTAATTGTGCTGCATTTATATATTAATTATTATTATTTTATTATAATTAATATTATTATCATCCAACAACAGTGTAAGTGATTATGATTAAAAAAATAGTATAATAACAACAACTATACTATCACTTATTATACTTATATTATTATTCTAGAAAAAACAACAACTATATATCTGTCGTCATTTGAAAAAATATAAGCACATGAATAAGTCTAGTGGGTTAAACGAAACCCCATATTGTGTGATTTTAATTTAAAATAATATTACACAGCATTGATTTTATTGTTGATAATCGACGATCTCTTGAGGCCTAAGTGTACTAAGTCTATCGTATTGTACACACATGTAGATATAACACACATTAAATTAAATATTGAATATATATATTTTATAACTTAATGAGTAAGAATTAATAATATATCCTTGTACTCTGGTATCATATTTTTGTTCTTAGTTGTAAGAAAATTAGTATATATATATATTTACAGGGAGTAAAATTTTATTAAATAAATGAGTAAGAATTAATTATATATGTATCATACTTATCTCATGTATTGATAATGTTGTGAGATATATTTTTAGAAACATGAAACTCTCAATTATAATATATTTCTAGTCGATGTATTGATCTCATTTTACCACGAGCATAACACTTTGCGTGTATTTCTACAGTTTATTTTGCATTGCCTATAGCATGGTTTTGCTCGTTTCCCGCAGCAAAGGATTGTTCGGCCGAGCCTACTTTTGGCCCCATTGGAAGGTTGTCAACGATTGCGGCTTCGTTCATACTGCGCACGAAGTATACAACCGCAAGCGTTTCAGCCCTTGGACGATACACTACCGCACAATCAAATGGAACCATCTTAACATCTAATATTGGCATATGCAGCATTTGCTGACATCCCTCAATTTTTATTTCACTAAAGAACGGGAAAATCCAACTTATAAACATTCCCATTTTTCCACAGCATGCGCCACAACAACCCGGCAAAGGATTTTTCTTTGCCAGACCCGCCCCACGTTCATATTGTGGTGGACCTGACGCCAGTGTTCGCCGGATAGACGAAGCGTCTGTATAATCACCTTTTGCGAATAGCAATGCTCCTTCGTAATTCCCGGCGTCAAGTGGGGTAAAATCAGGTAGCTTTTCGCGAAAATTCAACGGCATCAATAAGAAATCGGGTTTTAATGCGTTGCCGAAGGAGCTAGTTAATACGTCGTTCGTGGAAACGTAGTCTACATCAGTTTTGTTTTGTTTCAAATTTTTTACTTTACCGGTATCGACGTAAAACGATTCGATGATTGGCTTACTACCACAGAGTAATCCACCGATGACATTACACAGCACCCCCATCCCATTGGCAAACTTTGATTCTTCGCTTCCCATTGCCTGCGCTGACTGCTCTTTAATCTGTTGCTTTCGGGTTGGCGATAACGACAAAACCTCCGCTCCGTCGCAAAGCATTGCCAGAAGCTTGTAGTACGTGTGGCCGTCCATAATCACGTGACTTCCGCTGAAAACCATCGCAAACGTATCGTTTGGTCGCTTTGCATCCTCAATAATGGAGCAACTAAACAACCTTTCGTTATTGCCTATGCAACTTGAGCCTTTCAATACTTCGGCAGACGTTCCACCAACGCTTTTGCATACAGAGTAGAAATCCATGGCGGAGTCTACAACAGGTTTTTCCACAGGTTTCCCCGCGCGCGTGGACGGATTTATTAAATTTGCTATATCCACGTCTGACGGATCCTTTGGAAACCGTAGGTCCAGCAAACCATCATTTCCCTTAACAAGCACACCACATAACCAAGGGTTTGCCTTGACGATTGCAGCCAGTCGCGTTTTAATAGTTACAGTGACCTTTTCACGATCACCACGGAAAAATGTTATCGTACTGATGGGACCACCTATCGTCATCTGCTTCGTTTCATGCTCCGTGAGTTGTTCGCTATTCATGCTTTCGTTATCCACTTTATTGGCCATCCTTCGTGTTTCATTAGCTATATCGATGCTAAAATTGTGTGTTAAGGGTCGGTTCTATCTAACAACAGGCAGTTATTACAAACAACCGGGAAGAGCCTTCGGCGAGCAACCTATAATTTGAAATAATATATAGGGCTCTATATAATATTTTAATTTATTATTCCAGTCGTCGTTATCATACTTAATTATATTACAGCAGTGTTGTTATTATTATTATTTTATTATTATTATATTATTATTATTGAAATATTATTATATTATAAAAAATTAAATATTATAGCTGAGCTGCTATTAGCCTTAGCAATTATACAGTTTTAGTAATCCCTAGAGAAATATTGGATTTTTATTGGCCTGCTACTCCGTAATCCCTAGAGAACACACACCAACTTAACGTTGTAGAGGGAAATAGCATTAGCTTATGGTGTGTGCCTGGTAAAACCACCCAATTTCAAACCTCCTAAAATGTGAAAGCCGTATACTTTGTTGATAGCTCTCAACCGTACTTAAACATCCCCGAATCCCCAGGCGAATAGCATTAATCCCAACAACCGTGCAGAGACCGTCAAAAAGTCCGCATAAAGTATTTGGAAGGGATATTTTTAGATATAACATGCCTTTTTGGATTGTGGCACATACTATTCATCATGTAATAGAAAAAAATAGTAAAATATTAAATGGATAAAACAAATATATGGTATGTTTACACCTTCTAATTTGTTTAATGCTATCGCCATGTAAAAAAACTTGAAAACAAGAAAAAATGTTATTATCTCTAATTTTGGTATTCAAAATATTAGTAGGTGTTTAGCATTAGACGCGCGATCATGTCAAATCTATACTTGCGGTATTCTAGATACCCTCCCTAGACTCCCTGAACCCCACTATGTACCTGCTAATCAAACTCCCTGAAAGTCCCTAACGACTCCCTGGACTCCCTAAACTCAAAATCCTAACATGCCTAAAATGCCTAAAATGCCTAACATTTCGCAAAGTCCTTTTGTATATATATTTACATTTTTGTGTTACTGTAACTTATCTTACTACATATACTACATCGTAAAAAAACAATAATTCAATATAAAATAGTTTTGGGAAACTTAGGCATTTTAGGCATAATCTTCTTTTTGTAATTACCGCCAGCCATGACATGATTTTTTTCTGGCTCCAGAAAAATAGTACGTTTCAATATATGGATTTGCATCTGTGCACATAAATGTATCTCACTTTTACCGCTGTTGAACATACCTCAGTCAAGGTTCATAATGAACTATTCTGAATATTTTCAATACGGTTGCAATGCTATGTAACATCTCACAATCATTTCTCTAATGTGGTTAATGCATTTTTATATTGTTTTGACTGCGCTCCATACTCTTTCCTAATTGTTTTTAGCTGTTCTACCTTCTGTTTCTCTCCGGAGCTAGACAAGAGGCGCAATACCTTGCTACTTTTGCCTGTGTTACGTTCTTGTGATTCGATGCTGGCCATTTTGTTTTCGATTGTTACAAATGCTGCCATGATTGCTTTCTGCATCTCCCCACGCGCAGCATATGCATCCCGCTCTTTTTGAGACATCTTGAGAAACTTACATATCTTATCTTCTGATATCATCAATTCTAAATCTTCCTTTTCCATTTCCGCCAAAAAGTGTTTAACCCGCTGCGCAACGGTATCCGATGGAACTACTACGGTCTTGTCGCCCTTCTTCCGTGCACAACGATGACCACAGAGACTCGTCAAGATTAATTTAAGCGTATAGAGAGCTACGGTGCAATTGACCGCTATCAACAAAAAGGCCAAAAAACCGCTGTAGGCTTGGGCATCTTTTGACATTTTTAATACCAATCCCAACATCATGGTAAATGTTATGGCAAAACTAGCTAGAAAGGCTAAAGTACGGCCAGCTCCTGGTACATGCGGCTTTTCCACCAGTATGAAAGTCAAAAAACATATGTTGCAGAGAGCAATAAACACCACTTGGACCGATTTGCCAGGAAAGATTAATACAATCACGCCAGTTAATAATAACTTGCGCAACATTTCCCAAATGTCCCATAAAAAGGCTTGCCGTTGGTAGGGTTCATACAAAAACCCATACCTAGCCAACACGGCATCGTCATCAAGCTTTTTACGATGTTTCCACAGTTGAAATGCAAACAGGGCTGGGATTCCCAGAGGATAGATAGCTACCGATACAATGGCTACTGGCAGCATTGCGTTCCATTCGCCCGTAAAACATTCAATGGTATAATCTTTAGTCAAATAAAATGTTCCGTCGATGTTGCTCGAACAGTTGAAATATTCCAACGACCGTCGACTTAAAGGCGGATAAATAATCAACACAACCCACATGGTAAATTGCAAGACATGGTTGGTATAATGGGTACGCATCGCATGCGTAAATCGTTTTTTAAAATGGTGCTCGTGCCGTTTTAAACCGATTACATAGGTAGCATACACAAATGCCGACACGCAAATCGGAATCAACATCATGGTGGTATAGCTATGAAAAAAATTGTATTCCACCAAACATCCAACTCCTTTTGCACTCCCATTGTCTAATATCCATTTGTGCGAGTCAGTCTTTGGTTTCGGTTTGGTCCCTGTTGAGTGGCAATATGTTAGCATATTTATCGCGGCACCGATGCTGTTGTTATTTGCTTTTGGTTCGTCGTGGCGAAATTTGCATTTGCCTTCTTTGTGTTTCCTGCAATCTGCACCAAATCTGCATTTTGGTTTTGTCGTGTAACGAGCATAGTCTTCTGGTTTTTCCGTTTTCCACTTTGCTAGTAAGTCTGTTTTTGTGCATTCATTTGCGTAGTGGTTTCCGTTGCAGCCAGGAACTTTGCATTTTACCGCATGGCCTTTCTTCGTTGTGCGCACATTGTTGTTTAATGCTGTTTTCGTTTTTGTGCTGCCAAAATGGGATATGTGAATGGTTCCTAAGTAATCATAGAATTGTTGTGATGTCTCAAATTTTGTGAGATCCGTGCTAAGTAACGCCTGTCTTTCTGCGCTTCCCTCGCCGTCTGTGGGGTACTTAATTATTATTTCGAAAAGACCTAACATATCTTCTTTTGGCATCTTGGTGTTTATTTGTGCGAGTGCTTCATTGAATTTGGTTCGGAGTGTTGTTACTAGCTTGTAATATCCCTGAACGTTTTTGATTGGTGCTTGCATTAGTTTGACTAATTTTTCGTATAATATGAGTGCGTTCGTCATGGCATTGTCTGTTGGGGTTTGTATTTGTTTATATATTTCGAGACCTGGTTTTTGTGTTCCGTCAGCGTTTATGTTGCGTTTTTCTTTTAAGACTCTCGCTGAAACTGTTTCTTGTATTGTGGTATCGATGTCCTGTATTGCGTTTGAGATGACTTTTTGAGGTAGCATCCCTGTTTGTTCAAATTTCTCGCATTCGTCTTTATCTTTGATTTTAATTTTTCCATGTTCGATGAGTTCGGTTGCGGTTGCTTCTTTTTGTTCAATTCGTACCTGTAGGAAATGTTCTGGTTCGTGTATTGCCATAAACTTATAAAATATTTGTAATTCTTTCTTTGTCATATGTATTTTATGTTTAGGTGTTCGTGTACGTGATTTATATATCGATTTTAGCTGTTTCGTGATATCTGCTTCAATCTGCTCATTTCTCGATACAAATAAATCTGCTTTTTCTTCGTCGTCGCCACGTGCTTGCGCTTCTGCTTCTTTCTTTCTGTATGCCCGTGTTTTAATTGTAAATTCATTTCCCGGTGTTCGTGCACTTGTTTTTACTGTTTCACTCGTTTCTTCGTCGCTGTCTTCGTCGGAATTGTGTTCGATTGTTGTCGTTTTCGTAAGTTCGTTCAGGTATTTCAGTTTTGTTTCCATGTCGTATGATTCGTTTTCAAGGATTTCTACCACTCGTTGGTGTCCGTCTCCTTTTGCTTTCCATTCGTCGCGTGTGACTTCTGGTATTTCACATATAAATCTTGCAATTAAGATTAATGTGGTTAATATTGGTGCTATTTGTTTGTACACCATGCCTACCGGAGTTAGCTTTCTTCCTACTTTGATATCTCCTTTGATAATAGACATTCCCATAGGGTTTCTTTGTTGCAGTCTGGATTCGAATTTTCTGTTCCATGGTTCCAGGTTTGCATATTTACCATCATATTTTTCTTTGATCTCAGCGTTTTGAATGAATTGTGTTCCACTCATAATTTCGATTTGGTGATACTACTCTTGTTCGTATCCGATTGCTTGTGCGTAATGTGTTACGGCTTTCTCTCTACCTTGTTGTAGATATGTTTGTTTTTGGGTTTGTATTGGGGTCAATAACCTAGTAAATGTAAGGGTCTGAATATAAAATATTAATATAAATTATATTACAGTCGTGTCACCTTAGATTATAATTGATTATTATGTTATCGTATAATTTTTATTCTCTCGTTTCTGGTTGACTTGTGATTAATTGATCAACACGTTTCATCGGTTCATTGGGATACATGATACATGTGTATGTAGTCATTTATCGTCAATAATTGATAATCGACATTGACCTAATATTTGTATAAAATGTAATGCTGTGCTGTTAATATAATTGCTGTCTTCCGCTTGCTGCTGTGTTCCTGTTATTATATTTTACTTTTGCTGGTGTATTGAATTCTTGTCTACTACTGATGAATTTTGACCCAACGTATAAGGTATTATCCAACGTATAGGATTGTCGTCCAATAGTTCGTTATCCAATATTTACTAAGGCCTGTGTGGTTGCTATTCAAGATCCTATGAGTGCTGTGTATATATTTGGTACAGATTCTAAAAATCAGCTCTAAACGTGTATATATTGTGGACTGTTGATTTTTAAGGTATAATACCACGGACACAGCAGGGGCTAAAATGGAAAAATGTTGGTTTTGGGTTTAAAATAGCAGGGACACAGCAGGCTTAAAAAAAAAAAATGTCCCACCTAATAGCATGGGAATAGAAGGTAAAATCCCCAAAAATATAGGCCAATATTAAATCGTTATACATAAAGTATACAGAAAAATTCAATATATATACCCTGTCATCGGTTTGGTTTCTATTAACTACGCCTTCCTATCATTCCTCCTTTTTTACTCCATAAATGGGACATGTTTTGGCCCCACCGTCAGGGATAATTATTTTAAGGATGTAGCCTGAAATAGTTGGGCGAGTTCAATTTTGACGTTGGGACTTTTCGAAAAAGTTGAGCCTATGCTGTGTCGTAGTAATCCCAACTTTCCTGCAACTTTTGCGGAAATTAAAATTTGTGGGGGCGGAATCGTATTATAATCCCCTGGTAGCCCAAAATCTAGGGACTACAGTAGGTCTATTATAGCACATAATAA
>JACKZZ010018376.1_pt1 | contig 13412 bp, 14 predicted proteins | sample 8027871 | NCBI WGS metagenome assembly JACKZZ01 (sample SAMN15724774, study PRJNA655200) | protist metagenome | isolation source: fluorescence activated cell sorting (FACS) single amplified genomes of... | place: USA: West Boothbay Harbor, Gulf of Maine | collected 2000-07-19
TGTCTTCGGTTTCTTTGTTCGCCCGTTCGTCTCTCACTGTGGTGTTTACCGCCTCACAGGTGGAAGAGTTTGACACGCCGTTGAACCTTCTCCAGCCATTCTTTTTAGAAGGAGGGAACTCTGATGAGGGAAAGGGAACCGCGTCTGGCAACGGTGTCGCGTCTCTGGTTGCTGAAACAGGCCGTAAGACGGCACGCTCGGTGCGTGTGAGTTGTGGAACCAAGTCAAAGTTTTGGTGCAGTACAGTCAGGTGTGGCCTGGATTGGTTCTTGAGACCACACTGAACGGAGCCGCGGAAGCCGACGTTGCGCCTGCGCCTCTCTACTAGTATGGCGACCCCTCGACGTCACTGAACCGGGCAAGCATTTGCTGTTCCTGACCACACCGGAAAACATTGGATATTTCTGCGATTTACAATAGAGTAACTCTATTTCCACGGATTAGTAGATAGAGAATTGTAGGAAAGTAATAGAAGTATTGACGTTACTATAGAGTAAGTCGAAGGAAACAAGATGCACGAACAAACAACCCACGTTGTGTTCCAAGACCCCCGGAAACAGGTTTGGGGGTCTTCTGCTACTTACACGGGGTGCTTTCAAACCTGTCAATATGGTCAATGAGGAGTCGACGTGGACCGAAAAGGTAACTGACTGGAACGGAGCACTGGAACACTGGAACGGAGCACTTCAATTCATTAAATAAGTACAAAAACAGCTCTATTATGGGTCTCTTACTATGTTTCATCAACTGCGTACAGCTCCCGGCTCAACACTTTTTATCACAATACCACTAACAAACAAACAAACAATACCACTAAAAAGTGTGCCTGGTGCGCCTGGTGCGTGTGTCCGTTTGTTTGTTTGTTTGGTGCCAGCACACGTGACGTCATGTTGTTCCGTTTCGAGTGACGTCATCAGTGGAGAAAAAAGCAAGTCGTGACTGACTTTTGTCCCCCAAGAAAAAGTTGGGCAACTGGACTGAGTTGGAGGGACGATGATGATCCTGCTCCAATACCTGCATGCTACCGCACTCTCCCTCCTCCCTTCGACAACAACGAACTGACCCATCCTGGACGCACCGTACGTACTCTAGTACGTACGGAGATTCGTACCCACGTTCGTACCCACGTTCGTAGACTAGATCTACTTCACTGCTTGCTTTCTTGCTCTTCTTGTTGCAGTCATCTTCTCCGGCATGGTCTTCAATACGATTCCATATCGAAAGGTGGTGCTTCAGCTTCTTCTTCAACACGCGTTTGTCCGGAATGTTGGACACAGACGTCCTTTGCTTCATGGAGCACATTCAGCAAAGACTGGTACTCGAGAAGAAACCTCCCGTGCTGAACAGATAGGGTGCCGCCACCACCCTCATCACTGCTCTCTCGTGCAGACGTTAGTGGGTGGTGGTTGCCGGCCGATGGATGGTTGCCTCTTCCGCAAACATGGGATAAACAGCACACTCATGTACACAATGTGTGTTGGCCTACCCTCCAAAACCAAGCAGCAAAGTCACCATAAAACAAAAAAACAACAAAACAAAAAACATGCAACAACACACAACAATTACTTGACAGCGTTCACACCACAACAATAAACAATCAACAAAGTGCTCCGAAGCCTTCACGCAGCACGTAGAAGACATATTCCTATCTCACAACGTATCCTAGTGTAGTGTCACGCAATCCTTGTTGTGCATACCCACAACTCACAACAACCACACACCAAGATCAACCACCATGGCTCACGTTCGAAAGAGCAAATCTCACTCCGAAGCTGACGACAAGGCTCGAAAGGCGGACCCCGTCGGGTACGAGGAGCGAAAGGAGGAATTTGTGCAGCGGATGGTGACCGAGGGACTCGCGAAGTTGGAAGACAAGCTGAGAACTCGCCACGGCAAAAAGGTCTTCCGTGACGAAGTCAAGTTCCAAAAGAACTTGCACAAGGAAGCAATGGCCTTGAAGACCAAAATGATTCAGGAACACCGACACGAGCTGCGACTCATTGAGACTGCCGTTGTGGTCCGTACCTATCTTCATCGCTGCTCTCTGGGAACGCTCTGGTTCTGGTGTCCGAACTTATGCTGAATCTAATAAAATGGTGTTTCTGTGCCTGTGTCTGTGTGTCGACCCGCGACAAACCATCTCACAACGCAGGCAAACGGCAGCATTGACTGGAAAACTTTCGTCTCAGCAGCTCGCCCATTGAGGAAGAAAGTCGGAGGGTGTGTGTTGACTTTTTATTTTTGTTTTCTTCTGGCTTGTTTGGATAAGCTCTTTTTAGCCCAGCGATTGCACGTGCTGTGGCTACTTCAACGCGGAGTTGTGACTCTTAAAAAAAAAAAAAAAAAAATGCAATATACAGGCGCGGCATTCAAGTTATGTGGTGGGCCATGAACACGGCGGAGCGCACGGAGGTCCAAGTCACCGATCTTCGGAAATGGCTCAAGGGAAAAAGTCGGCTCAACAATGAGCTTGCAATACGCCTTCGCGCAAAACTCGCCATGTTTAGCGATCTCATCCAACAGATTCGAGAAAAGGCCCGACTGGTCTACCGCGACGGTGACGCCCGATTCAAAACATACAGCCTCGAGAAACTCATGGAGGTGCGCTGTCGGTCTGTTGCTGTCTTGTGCGAGTTGGGCAGCAGTGCATGGCAGACAGGTCACTTTTGTTGTCCATCGCTTTTGTTCTCTTGACACACCCGCCACCTGCGAAAGGACTACTCCAACATGGCTGACAACTGCGCCGCCACGCTGAATGCAAGTCCAGCCAAAGCGTCGGCTAGTGACAAAGAGGCGAACAAGGCCACAAAGCGAGAACTGACCAAGTCTACCAACCTGTTGACAGTCAAGGTGCATATCACCGGGAAGCACATGGCGCATGTGTATGACCAAACATTCGACTTGCGAAGCAAGCAGCCGTGGTTCTTGCGACAAAATCGAGGCACTTCCGCGATCGGAGAACCACTCACCGTGCAGATCGGTGCCCGGTCATTTTTGGCATACGTCCCGGACGGTGACGATAACCGAGTGTTCGACATTGAAATCCCAGCCTGGATGAGAACCTACCTCGCCGACCAGGTATATTTCACTTTCGAGCTTTGCTGCGAAAGGAACCTTGCTCACAACCATCTTTTCGTATGTGCCTTTGCGTGCTTGCGTGAACTCGGCGCCATCAGGAAGCTAACGATTTTCTAGCGTCGACCAGGGCGCGCCGGAACTCCCTGCATGCACCGAAACTGGGTTCTCGAAAGCACACCAACCACAACAACGAAGCGGCCGACGGTTCGAGCAACCGAGCAGGGTACTCCGTCAAAAGCAACAACGGGTCCGCAGCCTTGCCAACACATCGATCAAACATACAGAGCTCACCTACCAATGTGTTTGCTGTGCAGATTCGCAGACAGCATGTTGGACGTGATCCTTGGCACCCCTTCAAGCGTGAGTTATTATTCACCGTGAGCTATTCAATAGCCATGCACCAAACAGTGCAGTTGACCTGTTTGCGGACATTGTGCCTGTTGCAGAGTCCCGACGCTTCGCCCGGAAAGCTGGCAAATGAAGTCAAAGTCTCCGAAGGGAATCTCCTCAAGCAGGGTGCAAAATTCGGACTGTGGCACCCGCGCTACTTTCGCCTTCATGTACGTGTGTGTGTCGATAACCTCTGACATATATGAATGCGGCATCTTGTCTCGTCACCTTGTGTGTGCCTGTACATTGTCTGCAGGTCCACTTCTTGGCCTACTGGCACTCTAAGAGCGCCTACATTCGTGGAGTCAAGAGTGCCCGCAACACCCCCAGCCACCATGTTTCATCGCCGGGCGACGAGTGGAAGCCCCCTTCCAACCTTGCGCAGCAACTGGGCAGTAAAGGACCAACGCGGCACTCCAATATTACTGAACTACAGGCCAGTCACGATGGTCAGTGCATCGGTACAATGCCTTCTAATTGACTCCGCTATGAAGTGTGATTTGACTTTGGCGTTGTTGGTACTCATATGCTTTCCCACTACTCGGCAGCCACAGCAGCCCCCGAAGCGTGCTTCGATCTCCACCTTCTTCAATCTGCAGTCGTGGAGCGCCAAGACATTGTGTTGACATTCACCGCCATCGGCAATGGATCTGTTGTGCGCCGTCTGCGGGCACCGTCCCACGCCAACGCCTTAGCATGGCAAGAAGCCATATATCAGGTATGTGCTAGCTGTTGTCAAGCGGGTCTTTGTTTTTAAGCGCCTCCAGGTATCTTCGGTTCAAAAATCTCCGCTATCAGACTCAATCTGTCCCTCCTCTGCACCAAATATGGATGTTCTGCTTTGCGCCAGCACTACACATGGTATTGCACAAATCGCGAGACTGAGCTCTTGGCGTTCATGAACACAGCTCAGCACAAGAGCCGCCAGCGCAAGAATGCTGATGATGGCAGGGGAGCACTCTCACGGGAAACCTTCGATGGCATCACGCGCCCACGCAGCAATTCAAGCGACTGCCTGTTGAAAGCGATCGTCAAGAGCCGCCGCGAAGTGCATCGAAAACATGATCTAGCAGCTCGCGTCAAGGATACGCCACGAAGCCACGGTGCGCGCCTGACATTTTCATCTTCGATCAACTCAAGTCACGTTGCACGGTGTATCTCAATATGTTTTCGGTGGTTGTTTTTATCTGCAGGGCGCCGCATGAAGTCCAGTATGACCACACGCGAAGCAGCACAGCAGTGGCGGCGCCAGCGAAAAGACCAGGAGACTGCTGTTGCTGCGGCTACAGCAATGGCTGCCCTGGCGCGCACACAGACACACCCTTCTTCCGGCAGCAGCTCACAAGTCCGCCCAGGCGGCAGACCATCTCTTTTCAACGCCCCAAGCTCCGAACAGCCTCCCCCAGACGTGTCAGACAGCGACAGCGACGATGAGCAACCAGTGCTCCCACCCCCAGCCTCAGACGAAGAAACCAGCGTCCAGCATCACAGCGTGGACAAGCTATGTGTGTGTCCGCTGGACACAGCGTTGAGGACGGCCAAGAAGCAGCAGAACAAGCCCAAACAAAATGTGCCTTCCACACCACCACCTGCTTTTTCTCCGGCTACGAAGACCCGGGTGATCATGGCGGCCCCAACAGCATATGGAGATGGATACAGCCCTCGTGGAAGCGCCGACAGCCCACACGGGCAGTATGCCATGAGTCCGCATAAGCGAGTGATGGCTGGCCTGCGAAGGCCAGGGTGGGCCAGAACACGCTACCCGCAGCTGGAACAGCAGCTGGAACTGGGTGGAGAGTCGGACGAGGAGCAGGGCTCAGGGGAGGATTCTTCTTGGATGCCTCCTCCTCCCTTCTCCGATGACTTGTTGGATTCGCCGCGCTCTCCTCGAAAGGGACGAGTTCCGATGTCGCCCTTGCAACAGCGAGGCCCGAGTAAACACGCCCGGTTTGCGAAAACAAATGATGATGTCCCAAAGTCAAAGTATGGCAAGCATGTGTGCAAGCACAACAATGAAAACGTTGCGGTGGCCATTCCCCCCCCACCGAGCGTTCCGCATCCAAAGCACATGCAGTGCCACAGACCTGCGACTAACGCGTCCTCCTCTGACACTGCTGCCGCTGCTCCCACGACGCCGCCGAGGCTGTCCCCGCTGGTGGATGCTGATGCCGTGAGCCCCGCCAGCCGGGGCAAGTGGAGTGCCAGGCGCCACAGCGTCCGAGTGATCTTTTGAATCTGAACAGATGGTTTGAACCGCAGTCAGACAGTGGACGCCTGCCTTAAATTTTAATTTTTTTAAAAAATAAAATGTCACATAACAATGCAAATCAGACCATGAACTCACTGTGTATGAGTAGCACACTCTCCTCGTCCCACCCAAGGCGGTGCCACGTGCCTAATGCGTCACTCGAGGACCGGCATTCTGTGACTCCACATACGTGCTCTCCAAACAAGCCCTTGCACCTGGAGCTCCTCCAGCGTCCGCCTTCTTGCCACTCCGTGGCCTTGTCGTTGGCACTTGCACCCATTGTACTCCCGCGGTGCGTCTGTCGACTGTCGACTGTCGACCTATGCACTAGTCGGCCTTGGTGCTGTTGTTCTGTTGTTGGCTCATCAGTCGTGTGCGCGATTGGAACAAATTTGATGAAAGTGATGGTCTAGCGTCTACGGTAACCGTATGATGCCTCAACCCTCAACGGTTGGTCGCAATACTTCGCCAAGGTGTGCCACGTACTTGTCTAGACATTTCTTCCGACGGTGGAGAATTTCTCGAAACGCGACTCTCTTGCTTGTTATTCCGTATAAGTCATGGGTACAATTCAAACGCAAACGGTGACTTTCTCCAGTTGTGTCCCTTTGCGTCTTTGTGGGTGCTCCTTCTCCTCCTCCCCCTCCTCCTCCTGCTCACACCCTTGTTCCTTGCGATTTTTGCGTCGGAGTCTTTGCTCTTCTCGCAAGATGTCCCTTCTCCGTTTGTTGTGGTGGGTTGTTGTACATACTACCCACGCATTTACTTTATTTCGGACAGTCTATGGTCTTGGTCTGTGTGTCGGTATGTTGTGTCAGCGGAGGACCAACGAAAAGAAAGCACCCTCTCGTCGGACTTTGGAGGAGCAACTTTTTTGGCGATAGGAAATTGGAAGGCCCTCGCTAGACTCTTAGATCTCGTTGTTTTGAATCTCAGAGTGGTCTCAGAGACCTATTTTTTCGGTTTTCTTTTTTTTGGTTTTTTTTTTTGGTTTTCTTTTTTGGTGTTGTGGCGCATCTGCACGAGAGTGTAGAGCAGACGATCGGTGGAGAAATTAAGACGACAATGGCACAGTACTTCATCGACACAGATGACATCGATCCCAACGCGGGCATCAACCCAGAGCTACTATCGGTCCTGCAGAGCTCTTCTCCGTTGTTACACAAAGCATCCAGTCCAGATTCACCCTTTTCAACACGCATTTTTGGAGGAGACGAAGTCGTGCGTTCGGCTGCAGGCTCAGGTTCAACAAGAGGTTCCAACATCACGTCATCTCCGCGAACTCCAAGGAGAAAGAAGAAGCAAAACAACGTCAACTACAACGACAACGACAACGACAACAACGACGACGACGACAACGACAACGAATACGAATACGACAACGACAACGACAACGACAACCACATCAACAAGGGTAGGTCTCGAAAGATTGGTCAGAAGAACGCGAGTAAAAAGTTGAGGAAACCCTTCTCCGAACTGGCGGATGCGAATGGAGCTGCCAAAGAGCCAGTTGCAAATGAAGCTGTGTCACTTGCAACAGACAACGGAGATTGTCCACATGCAGGAGATTGCCACACAATGGCCGACGGCGCCGAGCCCTTTGCCTTGGCGGCCCCGAAGACGCCTGAACGGCGGGCACCTCCTTTATTTCCGAACTGTGGAGAAAACAACGACAAGACGTCGACACCGGAACCAACTGGCGAGAAAATCCAACACAACTCCAACGCCCGGCCGCAACAACCTAAATTTCGCCAAAACCACAGAAATGTACGATCAAAGAGTTGCGGCTCTCTTTATCGAGACCAGGTCCATCTCAAGCAGAAAGGATCGCCACGGCCAGATGTGGGCCACGATATTTTCTCTGGTGGCCGTCTCGCACTGTGCCCTGTTGTGGTGCCGTCGGGGCCACCCAATTTCGACACGATTGTGCCTCGCAAAGCTTTGTGCCACCAGTTTTGCCGCAGGACACGAAAGTGGACACACACAGAGTGCAGGGTGAGGTTTTCGCGATCACCTTTTGCAAAGGGCAGCGTGCGCCATGCTTACTACTTGAAAATCGATCGACCACGCAACAAAGTCAAACAAGACAATCATTCGATCTTCAACAAAGAGGCGTTGAACCAGGTTCCGCTGAAAGGGAAACGAACGTCATGGTGGCAGAGGAAAGCGAAGAGCAAGAACACTGCATCGGCGCCAGAGGCGCTACCTGTGCCTACAGTCACCTTGCCGGACCACACATGCCTGTTCGTGATCTTGATTCTCGTGCTGGTCTTTCGTCATTTGACTCCGTCGCACAATCGATCTCTTAAAACAAAAAATACGGTTCTCAAACTTTTTCATGTTGCAGGTACGTAGCGAAGCGCGCCATCGATCCGGACTCGGAACCTTCGCTGTATTTCCGAGATGTGGAGATGCAGAACCACTGTGCTTATTACGCGCGGCTCTTCAACGAATACGATCCACCGCGAAAGGTTTGTGGGGAGCAGCACACTATTGAGCAATGGTTGGTGTATTTACAATATTGAGGACAGCGCTATGGTTTTATCTTGGTTCAGGTGCGATTTCTGGACACGTTCGTCCTGGAGTTAGACTCAATTTATTCCCATAGACCATCAATATTTTTCGGGGTGGAACGCCACATACCAGGCGACTACCAGAAACACAATAACAACCACGGATTTGTGGAGAATGAAGATCAGCGCAACACACCACAGGCCTTTTCTCACTTTACGTATGAGGTGTCGGGGCAAAACATGCTGGTAGTTGACATCCAAGGTGTACGAGACATCTACACCGACCCGCAGATCCACACAATAGATGGTTCGTTGTCCTGATTGTTTGTGCAAGACTGTCTGTGACCATTCACTTCCAAAGTTCTTAAAACTAAGCATTCATTTGTGTGCTTGGACAGGAAACAATTTTGGAGAAGGCAATCTGGGAGCAAGAGGGTTTGCAAAGTTCTTGCAGACGCACCGGTGTAACTCAATATGTCGGTATCTCAACCTCAGTCCCATGAACCCAATTGATCCACGGCAAGACGAAGGTACAGCCCCGACAACAAGAACAGCGGCTGGGCCCGGCGGCTCCCTTGCCACTGCAGGCAACCGACAGCGAACCCTTAGCCAAGTACCTTTCAGAGAACAACACTGCTACACAAGAAGTCATGTGCTGGCGAACGTGGACGATGATAGTAGCAGCACAGCTCTTTCCCACACATCCATGCGCAGTAAGACCCGCGAGAAGAAGAAGAAGAAGAGACGGGCCACCGATCGAAATCAGCTGAGGAATTACGTCAGTGACGAATCACAAAGGTCTCCAGGCGAGGGAGCGATTCCTGGCGCAAACGCCTCCGACCGGGGCATCGGCATTAGTTGCAGTTGTACAATCATGTAAATACTGTTCGTGATATAAAACAAAACCTGGTGCAATTGCTCGTATACTGCCTTGCTTCCTTGCCTTGATCATTGTTCGAAGTGAAGCTGGTTGAAAGCACGGGATGCGATTGTGGTGATGACGATAGCCGACACAAGCTCTTCAGACGGTCCTACGGGTGCTCTTCGCGACGAGTTCCACTTCCACCTCCCCTTCTTGATAAAGCTTGTTTCGTGTAGCAGTACACAAACCTCAATTGAAGACCCCTCGATTAATTAACGCTAATCGTGTGCACACGAGCTGCACTGCAGGGAATGTTGGATGAGTCGAGACACTAATCCCCCCACGTGTGCGGAAGGCTTTCTACGGCTTTGAGCCTGCACTTGCGCTTTCGGTTTCTTCGCACCGTTTCTTGGCCACAGGTTCGTCAGGGTTCGGACCTGTTTCTGCCTTCACCTTCTGCGCACGCAGCTTTTCTCGCAGTCCTGACGGATCATCCACCACAGCAAAGTAAAGTTGTAGCCTATTTGTCTATCTGTCTGTCTGTCTCTCTCTCTCTATTCTTCTTTTGAACGCACCTGGTGGAACATCCTTGTGTGCCAGGTTACGGAACACCGGATTCAACTGCTGCGAGCAACGAATGAAAGTCGTGCAGCGACTAAGTGACTTCAGTGTTGCAGCTCCAACATATGTGCATGTGGACCGAACGCCGCCCAGGATCTCGGTGACTGTGCCACCGACGTCTCCACGGTACGGCACCTAATAACAAGAGATTGATAGTGAGGTGAACGATGCGGGCACGACAATCTGTGTAAGGTCGTGGCAGGGACACACCTCTACGCATTTCCCTTCAGACGAGCGGTACTTGGCAACACCGCCGGCGTACTTCTTCATCGCAACAGCCTACAAATGTGTCAATGATGAGAACTCTCTTCACTGTCGAAGTGAGGGAACTATCTTGATGCCGACAGTAGGAAGGCACAGAAAATACAAAACCAACATACCGAGCTCATGCCGTAAAATCGTTTGTAGAAGAGTCCATTCTTTTCTACAACCTCACCGCCGCTCTGCTCGTGCCCAGCGAACATTCCGCCGCACATCACAAAGTCAGCCCCAGCTCCAAAGGCCTTGGCGATATCACCCGGGCAAGCGCAGCCACCGTCGGCCATGACGTGGCCACCCATTCCATGAGCAGCATCGGCGCATTCAATGATGGCACTGAGCTGTGGGTACCCCACGCCAGTCTGCTTCCGCGTAGTGCACACAGAACCAGGCCCGATTCCAACCTTGATGATGTCAGCCCCGTCAAGGATGAGCTGCTCCACCATCTCGCCAGTTACGACGTTGCCCGCAATGATGATATGGTTTGGGTGCGCTGCGCGGACCTTAATCACGGTGCGGCTGAAATGCTCGGAGTAGCCGTTGGCCACATCCAGGCAAATCATGTTGACTTTGGGACATGCTTCAAGAATAGCCTTAATCTTGTCGAGGTCGGACTGCTTGGTGCCACAGCTGACGGCAATGTACGGGCACACTTCTGGGTAAGTCTGGCCGAATTTCTGTGTGAGGCAAGCAAAGTCGAACCAACAGGAAAAACAACGCCACAACAACAAAATGGGATCAGCCAAGCGCCCTCTTTGTCATTGTCTCTGTCTCTATCTCTATCTCTATCTCTGTTCTGTCGTTTTGCTTCGTCTTTGTTTCACTATCATGCAGCAGCATCACAGCAACCACTCTCGCACATACCGTCCACTCTTCGATGGAATAATGCTTGTGCATGCAGACGAGGCACTTGTGTTTGGCGAATGCGATAGCCATCTCGAATGTGCCCGTGGTGTCCATGTTGGCGGCGGCCAGCGGCACTCCAGTCCATTCCGCTTTGGAGTTCCTGAACCGCCTGGTGACTTCTAAAGACACTTCAGACCGAGACTTGAGAGTCGAACGCTTCGGGCGGAACAACACGTCCTTGAAGTCCAGCTTTAGACCTTCTTCGATGCGCATGGTGACTGGGACGACGAGGGTGAGAGAGACCTGACTACAAAATCGTTTTTTGTTTTGTTTTTTGGGTTGGTTGGTTGGTTGGCTTTTCGAGAGGTGTCCACTGCAAAAGGGCGAAGAAAAAGAAACACAGATCGTTTGTTGTTGGGGGCAAGTTTGTTGTTGCAGGGGAAGAGACAAAGAAAACCAAATTCCGCCGGCCGGCCGGGTGGGTGACTTCACACAGAAGCACAGCCGAAGACAAGCAAGGGAACGCAAGGAGGAGGGGTGTGTGTTCACACCTACTGAATACTGACACAGATCGTGGGTGATCACCACCAGATCGTACGTACTGACAGTGTGGCATGGTTGTGTCGGGTGGTGCTGGACCATGTATGTATGTATGTCACCACAAGAGACCAGAGAGTGTGTTGTTGTTGAGGATGCGAGATGCGAGGGGAGTGACGCTGGTTTGAGCAAGACGTGTTTCTGCAAAATCGAGCTGGCCGATCTCGTCACCTTTCCAGCCTTTATCGACGGAATTCTATAGCTCTTTTGAAAGGCGACTGAGCCGCAGCAAACATAATATTCTTGCTTTAGAAACCGCAGCCTGTACGGATCGTGCCATCGAATTCCAAAAAAGTCCAACAAATTCCAAGTTCAAATCTGCGTTGGTGTTGGTTGTTGTGGTGTCAAGAGAGAGAGAGAGAGAGAGAGAGAGAGTCAAGGGAGAGAGACTCGCAAGAGATCAAGAGACAGAGAGACTCGCAAGAGACCAAGAGAGAGAGAGAGAGAGAGAGAGACACACACACCAAGAGAGGCATCACCGAGAGCCTGAAGAGCTCAAGGTGTCATTGTTGTTCGTTGTCACAACCAGCGGAAAGACGCCCGAAAGACGCCCAGCGGGGTCGTGTGGCGACGTTGTCCTGAACTGACGAGAAGAAAGTCCGGAAGCGTTTGCAAAAACGTCAGAGTTGTTGCGGGCTTTCTGCTGAAGAGTCTGTGTGTGTGTGTGTGTGCGTGTGTGGGTCTGTGGGCCTGTGGGTCTGTAGGTCTGTGGGTCTGTCTCCGTTTCTGCCGACAAGCACGTCGACGACTCTTCGCTTGGTGGCTTCGGATGTCCACCCCTTCCAGCAGCGGTGGAGGCGATGAAGGCGAGGCAGAGGCAGAGGTGTCGCTGATTGGCCGCGTGTGCAGACTGCAGGGCCTGGCTTCGAGTAGCTCCTCTTCGTGTCAAAATGGGCAGTTTGTGGTGGTAGAACGACAGGTGAAGAAGGGGAGCGCAGCTGGGAGGTTCAAAGTGCGAGTGCTGGGTGGTGCCACTGCCAACAAGAGCTTCGCGCTCAAGCCCAACAATCTGAGCTTGCTCCGTCACGACCAAGTGCCCGATTTTTTATCACACATCCCCAGCGTTGCCGGATCATTGAAAACGCCCAGCCGCCTCAACACCAATCACCAAGAGTCACACATTTGGTACAATCTAGCCTCTGTTCCCAGGACCGCACAGGAATTTGTGGCACGCAACACAGGACCTGGACCTGAAGTGCCCCCAGGTCAAGGAAGTCATCACCCACAGCCGGTGACGGTGAACTACAGAAGACTCGAGGAATTTTCCAGAAATGTTGCAGAGAGGCTTGCAGACACAGACTCTGCCGAAGCGAAAGAAGTGCAGACAAGCTTGACCGGGCGGTGCCGCGGTTTGCCTCTTCAGTTCGACTCTGTAGACCATGCCGTCAACTTCTGGATGGTCAAGAACCTTTTGGGGTTGGACGGAGGCTTTTTGGCGGCTGGTTTTTATGCGGGTGGCGCTGGTGCCGTAGAAGACGTGATTGACCGAGGAATGGTCGGCATTTTCATCGGAAAGTCGCCGAAAATGGATGCCGAGTTTTTGAGCTCGTTTTCGATCCACGATGTACAACAGTTTTTTGGAATCAAGGTAGAGGAAGACGTCAGTGTAATTGGCACGGCCGTCACGCGGACCAAAATGGGAGGTGCCAGACTGGCGTTGGCCCAGGCTCTGGTGAACACCATGAATGGCTGCGGCCAACGACTTCGCAGACTGGGGTGCAAGGACTTTGCCACCGTGGTCCACCAAGTTAGGAAGGTTGTGCAGCCTCCTCAGGTTTCAGATGAGCACACACAAGTCCCTGTCCACCACACGGCTCCTGCCATTGCATCCATTGCAAAAGAGATCATCTCAATGAATACGCAATATCACCACGACGTTGCCGCCGTTCTGGCACTGACCCTGGCATACTGCTTCAACGGCTTCAGAGACGTTTCTGTCATTCAGTATCGTTCCAGAAATGCGCAAGCGGCAGAGGATGCAGCAGCGACACAGGAAGCC
>JACKZZ010023622.1_pt1 | contig 13412 bp, 4 predicted proteins | sample 8027871 | NCBI WGS metagenome assembly JACKZZ01 (sample SAMN15724774, study PRJNA655200) | protist metagenome | isolation source: fluorescence activated cell sorting (FACS) single amplified genomes of... | place: USA: West Boothbay Harbor, Gulf of Maine | collected 2000-07-19
AATAACAATTTTTTAATGCTACCCAAACATCTGTTGTTGTAGACATGAAAAATTGCAGTAAAATTCGCCTTGGGTCATTGGAAGTCACCAGGAGAAAAACTGTGAATCCAAATCGTGTGCCAAAACATTATGGGCAATATGTAGAAGACAAGTGGTTTCAAGACCACATTTCATGGTTGTTTCAAAAGGATGTTCTGAACCAAGATATTTTTTTAATAGGCCCTCCAGGAGCAATTCGAAGGCAGCTGGCTTTATCATATTGTGAATTAACAAATAGAGAATACGAAATTGTGTCGCTATCTAGAGAAACTACAGATTCAGATTTGAAGCAGAGACGTGAAATAGTAGGCGGCGGTACTGCAATTTACGTAGACCAACCACCCGTGAAGGCAGCTTTAAACGGCTCGGTGTTGATATTGGATGGCATTGAAAAGGCTGAAAGAAACGTTTTGCCTATCTTAAACAACCTTTTGGAAAATAGGGAAATGGGTTTGAGCGATGGGCGTTTTTTAGTAGCTGCTGATCGCTACGATAAATTGCTTGACGGAACGCTCTCAAGCGAAACGAGCAATAGTGGCCTGGAACGTGTTCACCCAGATTTTCAAATTATAGCTCTTGGTTTACCAATACCAACTTTCCCAGGATTTCCACTGGATCCACCTCTAAGATCACGTTTTCAAGCGCGGTATGTGTCCAATCCACCTCCTTTGGAACAATTACGAAGTTTGGCCCGACGAAGGCATGCCAGGACTGCTCAAAAGGAAACTTTTTCTGTACCAAGTAAAAAAACAGAACCGCTGTCGGATGTAAGTAGTTTCATTGCATTATCAGAAACCATCGAATCATTTCGAAACGACGACGGGCCATTAGCATCGAAAAGCATACTGCATGTACCATACGAAACTATTGCTAATGCATCTAAATACATGGAATTATTCCCTGAAATGCCAGCACATGAAGCATTGACAATAAGTGGGTGGCCATATAATTTATTTGATATAGATACGTCACAGTCAGCAGTGTTAGACACTGCGATCAGACAGATTTTTGATTTAACCACTAAATCCCCATACACATTTTCAACAGCGATAAAAAGTAGTGAGGAAGATGACGTTACTCATTTAATATTTTTGAATAATAATAGTAAGGACCAGTCATATGTTTTAACATGTCGCAATGATAATCAAACAGTTCCTGTGCTGATTGATGCGGCACAAATTGATAATTTATTGTTGCCCAAGAATGCTAATAATACCAACAATTTAAAAAATACGTTTACAAAAGTGCCTGAAATTGAGAAAGCGCTGACAGAATTAATGCAAGGGTATGCATTAAATCGAGATTTGTGTGTGGTTGGATTGGCAGGTAGTGGAAAAACTCGTTTGGTTGATTTTTTCTGTAAAGAATTAAAACATAAGTCTACTTTAGTGAACTGTTATCGTGATATGTCTGCGAGAGATTTGTTATTAAAACGAACGACGGATGATAATGGGAGTACAACATGGGAAATGTCACCTTTGTTGAACGGTGCCTTAAATGGTGAAATAGTGATACTTGACGGTATACATCGGTTGGAACCAGATACGTTAGCGGTTTTGCATTCGTTATTGACTCACAGGGAAATTGATTTAGCCGATGGACGCCGTTTACTACGCCATGATCGCTTTGACAATGTCCAAAAATTGCACTGCAATAACAAGCCAATTGAATTCCCGAATGATATATTAAGAGTTCATCCGTCATTTCGCGTGGTTGCACTTGCAAACACACCTAGTCGCAATGGGGATGGAAATGAGGATTGGATAAATTCAGAAGTTTTAACAATGTTTCACTTTGTAACTTTGCCAAAGCCATCAAAACAAAGTGTTGTTAACATTTTAGAAAATGTAACAAATAGCAACAGTGCAAGTAATGACGAGGAACGTATGCTAAAACTCGTTCGAGTTTCTGAGCAATTAGAAACAGTACATGATGTAAAAAATACAGGGAATGTTTTAGCCGATACAGCCGGAGTAGGTAGTAGCAAATCAACATCGATGTCGCTACGTCAACTAAAACGTATATGGCAAAGTTCAAGAGGTTTAAATGACTTTCAAGTGGGGGATTTGATACAAAGAAATTTGTTAACAAAATTTCTGCCCAGTGTCCATCGGGATGCCATCTCGGAAATTCTCGCCGAAAACGGATTTTTGCCAAAAGAGGCATCAACTCAAGATAAGAATATTTCTGACGCTGTCAAAACAATTAGTAAAATAACTATGGATAAAACAGGAAATAAGGCAATAATTGGTTCAACCGAGATAGCAGTGAACAATGAAACAAAATTTCAGCACTTAATTCCAAACCCGTTGTTTTTTGATATTCCTGCTCATGTTGATTATCTTGAAAGCATGGTAAGAGATTTGAAACAAGATGAGCGATGGCTTTTATTGATCGGTAATCAAGGCACTGGTAAAAATAAATTAGTGGATCGGTTATTGTACCTTTTACAGTGGCCAAGGGAGTATATGCAACTTCATCGTGATACTTCTATTCAAAGTCTAACGACAGTACCTACAATTGAAGAGGGTCTAATTAAATACGAAGATTCTCCTCTTGTTAAGGCGGTACAAAATGGGCACGTTTTAATTGTCGATGAAGCAGATAAAGCACCAACAGAGGTTGTCTGTATATTGAAAAGCTTAATTGAAGACGGACAAATGATGCTGAGCGATGGGAGACAGTTGCTCTCGGCAGAAAAGATTAAAGATCTGGACACATCGTCTTGTACTTCCTTATCATCTATTATTGAAATTCATCCGAACTTCAAAATGATGGTACTTGCGAATCGTCCAGGTTTTCCATTTTTAGGTAACGATTTTTTCCGTGAAGCAGGAGATTGCTTCTCATGTTATGTAATTGAAAATTCCCCGAGGGACTCACAAGTACAATTGTTGAAAGAATACGCAAAAAATGAGGAAAACAAAAAATTATTAGTCAGTCCAATTATCTTGGAAAAAATTGTTGATGTTTTTGCAGATTTACATGCACTATATGAAGATGGTACATTATTGTATCCGTATTCTACTCGAGAAATGGTGCACATAGTTAAACACATGTCTCAGTTTCCTGAACATGGTATTTCCTCCGCTGTTTCTAACGTGCTTGATTTTGATGTCTGTGATCAACACATTTTAGACATTTTAATGGACACATTTAACATACATGGAATACCAATATTGCTTGAAACCGGACAAAGTGCGTCCTTGGTTACCCATGAAAATGAAAATAGTGGCATGGTGAGCGTACAAAAATTGTCACCAAAAATTAATTTATCAGAAACTCAACAGCTTCGCTATACAAAAAATAACAGTGGCTTGAAGGATGGTAATTTAAGTATTGATTTTGTAAACAAAATGGAAAATATCAAAATTATTACATCTACATTAGAAACACGAAATGTGGGGTTTCAGTTTGATAAACAAAAACCAGCCGTTCCAACAACGTTGTCCAAAAGTTCCTCAGTTTTTTCAGAGGAAAAGCAATTCTTCAAGCTTGACATTGAGGATAGCAAAGCAACTTGTATCACAAGTGTTGGTAAAAATGAAGTGGATATTTTACTTTCAAAACCGGCAGGTATCTTGCGCATGAATTTTAATGATGGTATCGGTACCTTTACTGATATCTCTTCGCAGTATAACCATGGTATAAACTACGGCATTGGAAAATATCAAAACAAATGGATTTTCCACGCGTTGAATGAAGGCGTTGTTATTACTTGCCAGGAAGATCAGTCAAAAAGCGCAAAAATAGCTGGCATGCTAAGCGATTCATTTTTTGGTAAAGCAACATCACGTGTTACGTGGATGGATGTCAGACGTCGCATTAACGAAAATAGACTGATTTCTTCGTCTATTCAATCGCTGCAGAAGTATGGCGTATTGTATTGTTATGAAGGAGACAAAATTTTACAATTAGATTTATCGAGTGATGAAGCCAGAGAAGTGTATAGCAAAGAGTTGAAATTACCATTTAAAGTAGATCAAATATTTCCAATAAGACGTGATGACCTTGTGATAAAAAATGATGATGGGAGTTTATACTATACCAATTTTACGGCAATGGAAAGTGGTGAAAGTGAATGTGCTTCTTTGTATCCTGTAAATTTTCTGCTGAATAAGGAGGAGGGAGGCAGTAAAGTATTGACGGAACATGCACAGAGAGGTGCTGATAAGTTTGATATACGTAGCATACACTACTTCGAAAATGATTTGATCCAAGAAGTTGATGGCCGTGTGATTCCAAAAGGTAGTGTTTATGTAAATGCTGTATCTAAAGAGAATGGGATCTCAACTGATTTTTTAGTTGAGTCGTTTTTAAACACTGGTAGAAAGAAAAATGTTTCTGAAGAGTTTGAACCAGGTTCAATGTATGAAATTCGTAATTCTCAAAATTCAGATTTAATGAATGGAGATAGTAAACATGTAAAAACTATTTTTAACGGCAAAAAGGCCGTTGTTGTTTTCGAGGATCCTTTTTATCCTTTTTTAAAAATTATTGACTTTGAGAAAGGCACTTTACAACATGTAAAATTGCACGATAATTTTGGTGATAATGTTCAAGACGTGACGGACGGAACTGTTGTAGATATAAATTTTATTCAATATGATAACAATGCCACATTACTGAATGATGCTTGTGAAGCACCTATGGAAGAGGACGTTGCTGTGCTATACGATGATGGAACTGTGAGAATTATTGAAACAAACCGAGAACTGTTGATGAGTGAATTGAATAATTTTAAAGATATGATGGGTAACGTTGATGAAAACGGCATTGATAATGAAAATTTGATTGAAACTACAAATAAATTTGAACTTATACAAGTAAATGAATTAGATAGCAATGAAGAGGATATTTTCACTTTATCATCCGTTGATGATGAACTTTTTTTTGAGCAAACTGGTTTTGACGAAGTTGAAAACCCAAACAATAGTAGCAATAATATTGATGGGGAAGGTAATGGGGGCAGCGGTGGAAGCGGTTCTGGCTCTGGCTCTGGCTCCGGATCTGGTTCCGGTTCGGGAAGTGGTTCAGGAAGTGGTGGGACTGGTGGTTTCGGCTCTGGTGGATCTGGTGGTGGAACAGGTGGAGGTGGAGGCGGAAGCGGGGGTGATTTAGCATCTAATTCATTTGGTGGATATACTGAATCAAGTATGGAAACATTATCTTTGCTTGAGACTGATACCGAAGAATTGTTGCAGCTACTTGACGCATCCATTCCTAATAGAAATCGAAAACAAAAAGATCTATTACAAGCTGGGTCTCCACTGTCAGGTGGAAGAGAAACTGGACCTAGTATATATAGCAAATTAGTAAGTCAGGTAAAAAATGAAATAAATCAAATGCGTGTAGTGCTTGAAAGTGCAGAGGCAAAAGAGAATGAACGTGAATGGCTTCGTGGTCAATTACAAGGAGACTTAGATGATAATCGCCTTGTGGATAGTGTGACTGGTGAAAAGCGAGTTTATCGTAAACGTGGCACGCCGGACAAGAAACATGGTTTATATCAAGGAAAACCGAAGCGTATTGTATTTGCTGTAGATCTCTCAGCATCTATGGCAAGAATGAATAATTGGGATGGGCGACTTGATCGCATGGTCATGTGTATCATAATGTTTATGGAATCTCTACAAGGCTTTTCTCATAAATTTGATTATTCTGTAGTTGGTCATTCTGGAACAGGACCCGATATACCTATTATTGAGTTTGGAAATCCGCCAACATCAAATGAAGATCGTATCAAAATTATGGAAAAATTATATGCCTCATCTCGTGGGGCAACAACTGGGGATGCGTCACTCTTAGCAGCGCAATCTGCGGTAAAATCTGTTTTGAAAGAAAAAGGTGATGATTACTTAGTATTTCTTTTTTCCGATGCAAATTTAGGTCGTTATGGTATTAGTCCAAGCCATATGACGAAGGCGTTGACAAGTCAGCAAACTGTTCAAGGTCATGCAATTTTTTTGGCTGAAGAAAATGCTGCACAATGGTTGGCAGATGAAATGCCACTTGGACGCGGTTTTGTAGCATTAGAAATGTCAGAGTTACCAAAAATTGTGAAAGAAATTTTTCAAAATGCAGCAAATGCTGAGTAATGTACTCGTATATTTTAACTTATTTGAGAGAGTGTTTCCAATACCATATATATGATATACGTATGATACAAAAATATTTTTAGATCTTATACTTCATTTAATTTTCGTAAATAAAATTTTATTCCTCTGTGATTAATAATATCATATACTGTTACTCGTAGAGCATATATATATATGCGTGTATGAATGTGAAATTTTCTTCGCCTAGACCTACACCTAGGGTAAATTTACTACCTTCGGGGTGTAAATGAAGCTGACAAGCTGACTCAGCATAAGACAAAATGTCTAAATTCCGAGTCCGAGTTTTGCGTGATTTTTTACGGGTTTGCTCGTTGGTTTTGCTTCTCCTTCGTTTGTTCGATTTCATTCGGGTTGCAATGCTGTCTACATTCATCTGATTATTCAATGTGGCATTGGTTGTTGAAATGGACTTTATCATTGTCTATATCCATCAGGTTATTCGGTTTGGCAGTGGTGGTTGAAATATATATACCATACAGTATCATGTGCTTGCTATGAAATATGAAATTAAAAACACGGATCCTAAAACCACTATATTACTATCTAATATATCTATATGTACGTACTAACATGATATTAATAACGAATCCTACCACAAATATTTATATATTCACTGCTTTTCATCGTGTGCCTTCTTTGCACGTCTAAATAGTTCATTGGAACTTGTTTGGCCAGTATCTTCCACCAATGATGTAAATACTCCATCACTATTTTGTAATAATACATGAGGATGGTCAAATTCTGCTACTTGCCCTTCATTCAACACCAAAACTTTGTCAAAATCAATAATTGTTTGTAATCGATGTGCTATTGATATAATTGTTTTCCCTTTAAAAACTTTTCGAATCGTCGCCTGAACTAATGCATCTGTTTCAATATCTACGCTTGACGTTGCTTCATCCATTATTATAACTCTTGGATTATCAATTAAAACACGTGCTAAACATAGTAATTGCACCGTACCCGCCGATAAGTTGCTTCCCCGTTCATCCACTCGATGATCTAGTTTCTCCTCAAAATTTTCAACTAATGCTTTTAAATCTACAGATTCTAAAACTTTCCATATAGTATCGTCGCTGCATTTGTCTTCTAAATCCAAGTTGCTTCGTATCGTGCCTTGTAATATGAAAGAATCTTGTGGAATCATGCCAAATCGACTCCGTAAAATCCTTCCAGGTATCGTTTTAATGTCCACACCATCAACTAGAACACTTCCTGATTCTATTTCCATCATTCGTAAAAGGGTTAACAATATTGATGATTTACCAGCTCCTGTGCGACCAACAATGGCAACTCTTTCACCATCTCTAACAACAAATGAGACTGATTTTAAAACCAACGGTAGATTTTCACGATAACGCATTGTTACATTTTTGAAAGAAATTGTACCACGTTTTGGCCACTGAGTATTAAGTGAGCTGTTGTTGCTATCACTGCCTTCCGTATTTTGCTTTTGCGATGACTTTTCTGGAGCTAAATTAGCATATTCCACAATACGTTTCCCACTCGCCATGAATCGTTCTTGTGTGCTATGCAACCAGAAGTAATGTGGCAAACGAAAACAAAGTTCTACCATGCCAGTTAAAATAAGTCCACCTAGTCCTGGTCCAATGATTTTTTCATTGCTTCCACCAAACGTCATGTCTTTCATAAAGATTAGACCCATTGCGACTAAGACAGTGCAATTATTGATTATCATTGGTGGAGTAAATTGAATAAACAAACGATCTATGGCACTAGAATTATTCATTGCAGTAATCAGCAATGCGTGATTTACTGTGAAAACAGATCTAAACCTGCCAACTTTAGCATATGCTCGAATGGTATCTAAACCTTGAAGCCATGCCGAGAACGCGGTTAACACAGGAGAATTAGCAACTAAGTATAATCGGTGCACAATCAACGATATTTTGGCATAAATTTGAAAAAAAAAGTAGCAAATCAATGTAAAGGGAATTGCAACAATAATTAAAGGAGGGGCTAAAAAACATAATGGTAGTATTCCAATCCATAGGCGCCCAAATTGTTCCACAAGTTGCTCGAAGTTTCGTGGACTTGATATATCAAAATTCATGATATCGTTATTGAACCGATTCATAATTCTTCCCACCGGAGTAGTGTCAAACCATGACATGGGACATTCCAATATGGCATCTAACATTTCATTGTGTAAACGCTCACTGTTTTTCAAGAAAAAATCATTCACAGTGATAATTAGTAAAGCTACACCTACCGCATATCCAACAGCCATTATTATATAATATAGCATGGGGCCTTCCAGGGTGCTTGAATCACTCTCTGACTCTGACCAAAGCGCTAAAAAAAGTGTCATAGTCCAGTATAAGAATGGTACAGTGGCAATAAAAAATACAACCAACCAAAATTGCAGCAATGTGTTTGCACGCTTAGCCGTTCTATACAACTCAGACATACCAACTCTACCAGTACCTTTTAATTCTTCAATCATGATAGCATCTATATCATAATCTGGACTTGATTGTGCATTTAGGTCGTCATTTGTGGCATTATCATATTCACTAGGCAATTTATTAGTATCCGTTGTAATGTTGGTGTTTTTATTGATCTTCATAACGTTGTCAGTACCACCAGGACTAGTTGCTTCATCATTATTAGCAGTGGAAGCCCCAGATAGACCAACTTGATGCGCGTTTAAATTGCGGAAAAAGCTACATTCAGTCTTGCTTTCATCGTTTTCGTGTTTACCACTATCTATTGCAACATTCATTAATTCCTCGTACGTTCCTTGCTCAACAATATTTCCATTTTCCAGACAATAAATGTAATCGCACTCTTCGCAATATTGCAGTTGATTTGTTATAAAAATTCTTGTTCTATCTTTCATGATAGAATCATTTGAGATGCAATTATCAAACACTGCTTTTCCAACGTGTGCATCCATTGCACTTAATGGATCATCGAATACAACAATATTTGCTTGTGAATATGCTGCCCTTGCTATGGCAATTCGCTGTCGTTGCCCACCTGATATTGTAATTCCCTTTTCACCGACTTGCGTCATATCCTGATTAATAAAAAGTTCCATATCACTCGACATTTCACATGCGCTTACAATATTATCATAACGTTCCTTTTTGAAAGGCTCTCCAAATAAAATATTTTCCCGAACAGTTTCGTTCATAATGAATGCTTCTTGTGAAACATAAGCTGTTTTACCTTCAACAATTAAATCACCTGTTGTTTTTGTGATCAACCCTAATATGGATGCTCCAAATGTGCTTTTTCCACTTGCAACACGCCCAACAACTGCTACTAGTTGTTTGGGTTTAATTTCAAATGAAATATTTTTCAATACAAAACCTCTTTCATCGATTTGTTTCGATGATAAATTTGCAAATTCAATTTCAACTATACTATCGCCTTGTTCAATTTTTGTAGAAAATACTTCGTTACCTTTCGCAATTTTGTTTTTATCACTAATACCCCGTTTTTTCTGCCCTTTCTTCGCGTTTTTATCTAAACTTACCCCCCACTCAAATGTTGCGTCGTTTACAATAACGTGTCCTTCTCCCTCGCCTAAATTTAACTTTTTGTAATCATTTGGAACGAATAAATACGCCCCCATCCGCTTTGTGCTCTCTCTATACCGGCGATATTCGTTTATTAACATTGGTATAACAACAAGCGCTAGATTAGCTTGGGTAAACAAGGGCAATGCCAAAAAAACAAAGGCAGGCGTTAGCTTACTTATGTATTCAGCATACAACAGAAATGAAAACATCATTGCCAGTGCCGGAGTAGCCCAAGATAATGAAGTTTGCAGTGCCCGATATTGATTCATTTGACGTATTATGTTTATTTCTTTATTTCTCACAGCCTTTACTCTTGCTGCAACACTTGTTTCCCAAGCATTTAATTTAATCGTGCGAATACCTTGAAAAATTTCATTCAATATGCTTGATCGTTCATCAGACAATGTATTCTTCCTTGCCTGTAAAGTTTCAACTTTTTTACCGTAAAAATCGCAAACAAACACATTCAAGGCCATTAAGCCGATTCCAACTAAGGTTGGCCAGCCCATTACAAAACATAGAAAAAACAAAGGTACAAACAATAAAACTGGAATAACTGAAAAAATGTTTGTCATCATGATAAACTGTATAATTGTTTGTCCGTCCATTGACATTAAATTTAAAACTTCGCCTTCAGTAAATTGTGCTCTTGCTTTTGAAGATAATAGCACTGGTTTTTCGAATAAAACAACAGAAACGGCTGCCAGAGCTTTTCTCCCTGCTTTTATACCCATAGTCCAAGCGTTTCCACCTGTAGTCATCCCAACAAAATTTATTACAAACCATGTTATTGCGGCTATATATCCAATGTGAGGTGGATATGTACCATCTATCACTTCAACAATTGTCGCTAAACAAAAAGGAATCATAACGTAAGTAAAAACAGCCACATTAATTAAAAAAAATGCTTTTTTCATGTCGGACTGAATAAGTTTCCAAATAGCGGTTCCCATATCGATTTGACATACCCCATCCACTGTATTATTAGAAATTATACCCTTTAACTTTTTTACCAATAGTTCCGGGTCCTCGTCTTTGGGCAACGGTGCCAAGTCTGACAGTTCCAACGCCTCACCTTTCGAACGAAGTTGATTGTAGATCGGAAATGTCCATAAAAAAAATGCTTTGTTGCATATCGAAGCTTTCTCCTCCGGGTTAACCTTTAACTGTTCTCTCATTTTATAGTTTACAAATGACTAACGTCAATTCTTTCGCTTCTCCTTTATCAACTTTGATTGTACGTTGTTCTTTTGCTTTGTTGGGGTAAATGTGGTTAGTACTTAAAAAAGTTTTTTTGTAGAAATTATATCGTCTGTATATGTAGAAGACTAGAGTATATTATATATGTAATATTATTATTAATAATAATAACAACAAAAATAATAAATAATAATAATAATAATAATTATAATTTCAAATAATATAAAGTTGAAGAAATTATTATTATTTCAATTATACTACATTAAAATACATTGTGTCAAGTCTGGACCTCCACGGCCTCGTCATACCAACTGTGATTTCAAAGGCGGAATTACCAGAATATTCCTTCACGTATCTTTCGTATCAAAAGCAGTTCTTCAGAATCGTAGCTAATATTGGACGAAAATTTTTATATCAAATTAAATAATAATAATAGTCGTCTAAGCACCATAATGACCTAGATTAATAGCAAAGATTATTGAAGAATAATTATTATATGTATTATTTTTTTTTCTCTCTTCTTTCTTATTATTTATTATCAGCAGTAGTATTATATTATTTTATTATTATCGTCGCATTTTTTTGCATTTTTGCTAATTTTGGTTTGATATCTGTTATCACATCTCACCACATTTTGTTACACCAGGTTACCGTAAAAAGTAAGGATCAACGATATGAAGGACATATGCAGTAGGAAAACATGAAGTTAGTAAATAATGAATCAAAAAACATAGTTTTGAACGAATACGTTGATGGTGCATCTGAAGAACAACGCAGCAATCAGAAAAAAGTATGCTGTAGCAAAATTTTCATTTTGAAAATATTGTATTTTTTAGCTGGGCTAAGTGGCACAAGCTGGGGACGATATTCTGCAATTTTTTATGTTGCTTGTGGATTGACTCCATTTCAAATTGGTGCAATTGGTTGTACTATACCGTTTGTGCGATTAGTTGCCCAGCCTATTTGGGGTGTTGTAAGTGATAAACTTCGTAATAGAAAGGCTGTTTATTTGTTCACAACAACTTTAAATACGTTGTCAATTTTAACACTAAGTATATCAGAAGTGAGTGATGCCTTTTGGAAAATTATTGTTGTTGCTATTGTGACAGCTTCATTTGTCGCTGGAGGCATTTTGGATGCATATGCCCTAGAAATCTTGAAAGAACAAGGACAAGTAAGTGATTATGGTAAGATTCGGTTATGGACAGCTGTAAGTTGGGGTGGTGGAACTAGTATAATGGGTTTTGTTATTGACAAATATGGGTTTTCCATGATGTTCATTATCTTTGGCAGCTTTCAAGTTATAAATTTTTTAATTATGGCATGGTGTATTCCAAATGTTACAGATGCAGAAAAGAAAGCGTTGGAAAATAATGAAAAAGCGCCTGAAATAAAATATTTGCTTCGTGCATTGTTTTGTTCTCCTCGCATTTGTTTTCTGTTGTTTTTAATAGCTATTTTTGGCGCTGGCTTTGGAGTAGTTGGACGATTACTGTTTGTTTATTTATTAGATGAATTTAATGCAACGAAATTATTATGCGGTTTAACTGTTGGCGCGACAGTAGTTTTTGAAATACCAATATTTTATTACGGCAAAGAAGTATTGAACTATTTGGGCCCTTCAAACATGATGATAATTGCAATGGTAAGTTTTATTATTCGTATGTTCGGATATACTTGGTTGACTAAATCAACTTTGTATTATATTTTGTTGCTAGAACTATTACATGGCCTAACTTTTGCAATGATGTGGACCGCAACTGTCGATATTAGTTCAAAAATAGCACCGAAAGGTTGGAAAACTGCTACGATGACAATTATTTCTGCATTTTTATCGTGCCTTGGAGGTGGTGTTGGTGCACTAGCAGGTGGATATGTTGCTCAAAGATATTCTTTTAAATTTTTGTTTCATGCTACTGGCTATTTGTTTTCAGCAGTGTTAGTAGTACATTTAATTGCAACGTTTTGTGGATTGTTTGATTTTTCAAATTTAAGAACTAGCGATAGAGAAAATAAAATAGACAATGATTTAAATGGTGCTTTAATTCAGAATAGTGGCGGCAGTAGAAACGTCAGCGATGGTTATGATGAAAATGGCTACAAAAAAATACAATTCGAAGACAACGAAGCTGATAATATTTAATAAAATTTTACTCCCTGTAATATTTAATTTGTGTTACACTTACATTGACGTTCCCTTATAATGTACTCATATTTTTTTAGTTCAAGCATTTGAAGTTATAAATACATATAATAAAAATCAAATAATACATTTGACTCAGGAACATTTACACCGGTTCTAAACATTGCATATTGCATTACTATATACGTATGTACACAAGTATTATGTACCAATAGCATGACAAGCAATATTTATGAAAAAACTTTAAATTTGTTTTTGTTAAAACGTGATGTTGCGTATATATAATATTTTTACAAGTTCGATTCGATCATTTGCATCATTTGATGCATAAATTTTTGTTTCTTCTTCTGCTTTGATGCA
>JACKZZ010007755.1_pt1 | contig 13409 bp, 7 predicted proteins | sample 8027871 | NCBI WGS metagenome assembly JACKZZ01 (sample SAMN15724774, study PRJNA655200) | protist metagenome | isolation source: fluorescence activated cell sorting (FACS) single amplified genomes of... | place: USA: West Boothbay Harbor, Gulf of Maine | collected 2000-07-19
CCATTATAATTATACTTATCATTTTTATCAAAAGCTTTGGAAAATATTTCGTTTGCACTTCGTTGTAATCTCCAATTTGCAGGATCTTCATTATCGGGAAAAAAGCCATGAGCGTTATTATGACCCTTGCCACCCCCCCGTTGTCTTTCTCTACTGTAGCTGTGCTTCAGCTTGTTCAATACATTATCAACTGTAATGTTCTCATACCCGTGTATTACCTGGTCATCATAATCGTTCTCTGCGTATTTAAATGCTAAAAACCGAGTACCTTTCTCCATAGCAATTCTTCGCGATGATGCCCTGCTACTTGCACTTGGTGTTCCTCTACTACTGCTCCTCCTGCTACTTCTTGTGCTGCTTCTAGAGACGCTACTGCTTCTAGCCGTAGCGTAGGAACGTTTTGAGTTTCTACTTTGAGTTTGTCTACTGTATTGGCTATAGGCGTTGCGGCTACTATAACGACTTTCCGTTGTATGCCCAGTGCTATTAGAATTCAAAGAAGAGTAAGATAAATATGATGAAGTGTTGCTGATCATACTTTTGTCATCGTCATCATCCTCGTCATTCCACTCAGTTATTCCAATGCTTGAATTACCATCTTCAGCATAATTATGTTTCATACCGTTTCTAAACCCTTCTTTTTTTTCCCTTGTTGGGTGACATCTGGAATGAATTGAACGAGTTGTCTGACGGCTGAAAAAATCCATTGCATCTCCTAAAATACTGTCTCTTTTATTAGCAATCTGCTCCAGTGGTAAAACAACCGGTGTGTATTCGTAATCCCGAACCTCGCGCTCTTTTTGAACGAAATAGATTCTACGATCATATGGACGATTGACATTGCCATAACGGAGTATAGATTTTTCATTGATTTTTTTGTTATCATACAATGATTTCGATATATGAATTGGTTTTGTAGCAACACGTTCATACAATTTGGTACCATTTAAACTCGACCTTCCCTTACTCATTTCATCTTTTAGTAAAGGAATTTTTGATGAATTTGACCTTGGTCTGTTTGTTGGTGTTGAAATTGGTGTAGGTAAATTTTGCCATTTGGATGCTGCAGAACGCCATGCCCTATCAGACATCCACCGACCTTCTTTTAATAAACTCTCTTCTTCAATTGTCCTTGGAGGGACGCCAAAAGAAAAACCTCTTTTCAAAGTAATAACACCATCATCTTTTTGTTTCCATTCGCTATTTACGCTATATGCAGCAGGCCCTGGAGTTGTTTGACCAGTTGTTTTCCCATGCCGCAATCCTGAAATAGGAGTTCTTCTGCCAAACGAAAAGTTTTTAGCACTGCCAATACTTGATGCTAGCAATCTTTTAGCTCGATGTTGATGCGCATTAACCTCAAATTTATAACAGCGTTCGCATTGACTTTCCCAAAATTCTTCTTGCCAATCTTCATCTAACCCGTCCAGGCTTTTTGATCCAAATATGCTACTACCGTCACTATCAAATAAATTTAATGATCTATTATTTATGCTAAAATGACCCCAAAATATCATTGTACTCTCCCTTATGTATGGTGAAATTTCAATTGGTTCAATAGGCACCGGTCCAGGAAATGAGTTGAGAGTAACATTTTGCGAATTTATTAGCATTAATTTAGCTGCAGCGGATAGTTTTTTCAAAAACGCAAGCGCCTCTTTTCGTGATATCGCATCAATCCAAAGCATTGCTAAATTCAAAAGACTTCTTGCAAATTGGTCTTTTGATATCATGTCAGAAGACATACTCAGGTTACCTCCTGGTTCAGCGCTACAATATAACCAATCGATCTGTGCCTGATCGTAGGCCAATAATTTATACGAATGACGTAAGTCGAACCATTTTGATTCTGATGATCCGCGTGATTTCTTAGAAATACCACTATCAGAAAATGTTACAGTTTTTAAGCTTAAAACAGAACTTTTGTCAAGTTTTGCCGTATGTGGTCTTGGACTAATGTCGTTTGTATTTTGAAACATTCGAGGTGATAACGATGCTGTACCTGGTCGCTTTTTGCTATCATTGTTGTTAATGTCGTTTGGTAATGGAATATTCATGCTATTGAATAGGTGGGTTTGTAAATATGTATGTATGTGCATGTGTGTGCGCGAGTGTGTTAGACAAATGTTAATTGGGGGGATAGAGAGAGAGAGAGAGCAGGTCACGAGTGCTTAATATCAGGACAAGGAATATATCTTACAAATTTCTTATTTGTGAACCTATCAAAATCCTCCAAAATAACATATTAATTGCCACATACTCTGTGCGACGAAGTGCTTCTCTTTGAATATTGTTTTTATCATTTATATTTTCATACCTCCACAACAAGCGAACATTCAGACAGTAGTAGCCACACATAATAGTAACTCACCTGTACAACAAGCGAACATTGCAAAACTCCAGCGATATGGTTTAACACCCGCACAACAAGCGAACATTGCACAAATTCAGCAAAAGCTTCAACAAAACCTTCAGCAATATGGTTTAACACCTCCACAACAAGCGAACATTCAGACGGTAGAAGCCACACATAATAATCTTTCATGTGTACATTACAATTTATTATTAATTAATATAAGAAAGGCACCAAAGTGCTAAAAAAAAATAAAAAAAATAATATTTTTTTTTTATAATAAACTAATAAATAAAAATAATAATAAGTGCATAATAACATAGAAAATATAATAATATTTTTTTTTTCCAATAATATGATACATCTCATTACTACCAACCAAATATGCTAGGGGTGGTATACTTGTTGTGTTTAAATGCCAATCTTTTATCGACGATATTCTCTATTTTATTTATACGAAACGCAATTTTTAAATTGATTTAATTTATTATTATACAATTATGAAACATATTCTATTCGATTATTTGATTGGTGCGTTGTAATTAAAATTTATAAAATAAATAATGAAATAATATAATAATAATTTTATTAATTATTGTTGTTGTGTTTGTTGTAGTAGTAATTTATTTTTTATATTATTGCACTATTATTATTATTATTGTTTTATTATTAAAAAAAATATTTATTCTACATCGTTACCACACATGGAAAACTCGCAACCATTGTTGTACGATTAGCACAATACATGATTCATACACAAAACTTTAATCTGCATGCATTATGATTTGTAATCTTCAAACGTACATTTATCCTGTTGCTGTAGCCACCTGCTTTTTAGTTGTTTTACTGCTCAACGTGAACAAAGTAGGTGGTGAGCAATTAGCTGTTATTAATGATGAAACTAATAATAGCAATAATGAAGAATTTCTTGTACCATCAATAGAATGGGTCGATGTAAATAGACATTACGTGTATGTTAATATACTGGTTGATTATTTTGAATCTGACTCTTTTGATTTAATATTTAGTGAAAATAGAGTGGATTTTACATTCCTTGCGATGCCTTACAACGCATTTACTGACGCTGAACCTAAATACCATAAATTACAATTGCATTTATGGGGCAAAATCTTGCCAGAATGTAGTAAATACTCGTATGACAAATTAGAATTAAAAGATTTAAAATTAGAATTATGTAAAAAGGAAAAGCAAATCAGTTGGCCAATGTTAGAAAGGGAAGTCAATCGCACGGATATGAATGACAATGGAATAGAGGCGGAGGGCAAATTGCTCCTTTCAAGCACACCGCACCTTGAATATAAACATCTTGAAATTATATCACCACAATCGAATGATTTAATCCATGTCAATAAGATTAATTTAATAATCAAAACGACATTGCATGAAAGTCTCGACGAAAAGGTTTTCCTGACTTTTTTAAATAAAAAATATCCAGTCTCTGTTGATTGGCATACAGAGACAGTAAAAGATAGTCTGGAAAAACTTGGATTGACAGAATTTTGGGCAAGTGATTTTACAAAACAAAATGCCCTTACAAATATGTCCAGAAGTGGAAAACGCACAGCAAACATATTTGTTGACAATGTTCCAAATGGTAAGCATAGATTAGCAGTCATTATACAAAGTATAAATGGCATGAATTATGAATCAACAATTGATGTTACGGTGAAAAAAAAAATTGTCTCCTTACAAATTGTCCCATCAAAGATGGAGAGGAATGATAACACGAATGACACAATTGCTGTGGCTAATACTATTGATAGAGTAAGGAGATTGATGGGAGGGTTCACATTGAACCATTAACGGATTATTACAATACATACGAAGAACTTATGGTAGGTGATTTTCCAATTCTACTTCGAAATAAGGGTAAATCAGAAGTATATATCCCTACTAGGATACGGGACGAAATTAAGATGTTAGTAAAGGGAACGTCTAATAAGACATCATCAATGAGGAGATTAGAAAGACAATGTGAAAGGGCCTATTTCAAGAAACCCGGATTTGGGTATTTAGGTACAAAATATGTATATCAACAGAAATCAGATCTTTTAAACAGAAAAATTATTTATTACAAAGAACCGTTTGAGGGTATAGGTCGAAAAATGAAGTGTATTGGTATAGATGATAGTCAAGACATCGATAGAGCAATATTCCAAGATAGTTTAGGACAAATGACGTTTAATGATGAGGATTTACGTAAATTTGGCTTTGAACAAATCTTGGCGGAATGACAATTAATTAGTAATAACGTTAAAAAAGGGAAGGAAACAAACGTTAAAAATAAAAGCACAAGTATAAATATACAAGGACGACAAAGTCACCAACAGGGGACATTAAATATTAAGGAAAATATAAATATATCGAGAAAACAGGATGTATACACATTCATGTTAAAAATGGACATAGTTCAGAGTCGAGGAAATTTTAGAAATGTCAAAATCATGGGAAACGATTGGTATCCCAAAGGAAAAATTAGCGGAAGTTTTTTACCAATTAGTCGTAGAGATACGATTTTTTTTATCTGCTGTATTGGAGGAATTTTTATTCAAGAAAATAGGACGGATCAGTTTAAATTTGCCATAACTCACCGTCCCAAGTTAATTGGGTTGCACGATAGAATCCATACGGATTCGAAGGTACCGTAGACTCCAAAATAGGAGTACTAATGCGATTGCTAATCTTGTAATTAAGGTGTGCACCTTAATGTTTGATCACGACAGACGAAGGAAGTGCGTGAGGTGAGATTAGGAGTATGGAGTATAAAGGGGGGTAGTCTTAAAAGAGCTAATATACTATATACTATTTTACTTGGAAAAAAAAAAAAAAAACAACATATAATAATATAACATTGATGAGATGCCGAACCAATCATTGCCAAATTACAAAACTGCAACGGCATATATTCCTGAAAGCCCCATCCAGAAATCATTGGATATTGGTATATATGTACTATAGCCATAATTAAGCCAAATGTTTAGAACGATAAGACCTATTTTGAATGCAAAACGTATTGTACGAATATGCCCTGCGGTCGTAACTGCTACTTCAAGGCCAGGTTTGTGTAAGAAGAATAGTTACACTGATCGCACATATATTTCTACGTGGAACAATAATAATATTTGTATTTACAACAATAGAAAAAAGAAATGCAACAGAACAAGTTATTTTAACAATAGTAGTAGAGTCCATTTTTCCAAATCTATTTCAACAAAAAATCATGATGAGAGAGAGCCGGCTGAAAAAACTCCATCTGCTTTAGAAACTTATGCGTCGTATTTACCTGGTCTTGGTGTCTCTGGCGTGGTAATGACGGCAAGTTTTTATATTGCTGATCATGCTGGAAAATTATTATTAGCAGCTCAAGGTTTACAAGTTGACAAAAGTCCCATCTCAGGGATACCTGTCGCTATCATATTAGGCCTGGCATTGAATAACACGATAAAACTGCCAGAGACCCTTAGACCCGGCACATCTTTTGCAACGACTACAGTCCTAAGAGCAGGTATTGTATGTGTTGGTGCCAAACTGTCAATGATTGAGTTATTTTCAGCTGGTTTAGTTGGTGTTCCAGTTGTTATGTTATGTATTGGAACCGGAATTGGCTTTGTTCGCTGGTTTGGAAATTATATGGGTTTACCACCTCGTATGTCGTCATTAATTGCCGCAGGCACATCTATATGTGGTGTTACTGCTATAACAGCGGTTGCACCTGCAATTAAAGCAAAGCCACAGGAAGTATCTTATGCAGTTGCAAATGTTGTTGTATTTGGTACATTAGGTTTAATGACATACCCATACCTAGCACATACAATTTTTGAACATTCTAGTCACATTGGGATGTTTTTAGGTTTAGCGATACATGATACGTCGCAGGTTATTGGGAGTGCATTAACGTACCATCAAGTATATGACGACGAGCTTGTTTTGAAAACAGCAACTATAACAAAATTAACTCGAAATGTGTTTCTAGCGGGAGTAATTCCAGCATTAGCATATTCACATGCAAGTGTCGAGGGAAAAGACACAGTACCTAAATTTTCATTGCAATTGTTGCAAAAATATTTGCCAAGTTTTGTGTTGGGTTTTGTCGGCATGTCTTGTCTCCGCAGTATTGGAGATTACAGCCTGCTGACATACGGGAACGCATTTGGAATGTTTGATTCTGTACAGTGGTCAAATGCTGTTAAATTTGTGGGCAATGAACTTGGTGGACATTACTTATTAGGGACAGCGATGGCTGGTGTTGGTTTAAATACTAGCATGGCAGTTTTAAGAAAAGGAAATTTGGGTATCAAACCGTTCATAGTTGGTAGTGCAGGCTGTCTAGTAGTTGGTTTGACTGCATTTTCCACATTGGCTGGTGTGTATACATATGCTGGTTGGTTCTAACTTTATAAAATTTTGTACATATATATGTGTTATAGCTAAAAAAGTGTTATATTATGGAGTGAATATTTAAGTTTTATTATTACTAATACAGCAGTAGTATGTATATTATTGTATATATATTAAGGTAAAAAAGTACCTACTTCACTTTATATTACTGAAACAATTTATTTCTCAAGTAATAATCAACAATCGATATGATCCCATCCAAGTTATCCAATAATCCATTTGTTGAATCTTCTAGGTCAGTTGGACGATTTAAAATTGGTTTCCATTTTGATTCCAACACTTTGTAAGCACTGTGACGTATCCTTCGATAGTATTCTAATCTTAGCGTTTTTCTCTCACGCAATAACCACAATAATATATCGAGTGTTCGTCTACTTGGTTTGAATGATGATTCTTTGTTCATATTTAAATACTCAACACATGAATATATGGTACGTTCAATGTTAACCCACATTTTTTCTAGCTTTTCGATGCGTGGTAGCCAATACTGCTCATGTGCTTTCATATGCTCTGTACCTTGTATGAAAAACATTCTTAACCATTGAAATTCTATTTCTAAATTTACCGACCCTAACTGGCGTAAAATCTGTGGATCCATTGTATCTTTCAACAACATCAAATTATTTTTATTTTTTGCTAAACGTGTCTTTAATTTTATTGCAATATTATTTGTATCAATTCCTTTCTTCTCAATATATTCCCATGTATCATTTTTTGTAATGGCTACACGCATTGTGCATGAATATCTCCATGATGAACCTGTTATTACAGCATGTTGATGATGGTGGTTAAAATCATCCAACATAAAATACGTATCTTTGTTTTTCAATGGAACAACTAATGCGGGTGTTTGGTTGTCATTCGTTACTCTTGATGCAATGGCCCAGTTGCTTGATGTTGAGCCAGTCACGTGGTATACACCAATTGTACTAAACTCTTGTAGCGAACTGTCTGCATGCCATGATACACTCATTTTACCAATTCCAAAATTTGTTTCGTTTCTTAATGGATATTTACCTTTACCATCTGGCATAAAATTAATTAAACAAACATTATAGTTTGCTGAGCCTGTAGTTTTTTTATATTCTGATGCTTTTTTATTTAGTGCATCGCCTAAATTACTAATTTTATTATATGCTTTATTTAATTTCGTATCCCTATTACACCAAGGAAGTGCAAACAATCTTAATTTTTGGTAGTAGTATGTCATTCCAGGATCGCCTACTAAAACCCGTTTGCACATCGTGCCGGAAATTGCATTTTTACCTGCGCTGACAACATCATGATGATAGATTCCTTCTTTTCTTAATGTTTCCAAAGCTTTTAGTACAGAATCGTGTAAATTTCTGGGCAAATTATTTTCAGGTATTCGTACAAACCCACTATATGACATATTTAAGCATTTTTTATATTCACTATGGGATGGAAGAAGATAACGACATGAATTGTCCTTGGCTTTATATGGTTTTGGCGGTTTTGTATTTTTTTTCGGTGGCGATTGTAAGTTCAGGAAGGCACGATTGTTGATATCTTTATCGTTATCATATTTACTTTTACTATTATCAAAAGTCATATTATCGGCTCCAATTTGATTATCTTGATTCTTTTTCTTTTTCTTCTTCTTCTTCTTCTTCTTCTTCCCCCCCCTCTTTTTTTCATTAGATGTGTCTAACTGTGATACGTCTTCACTTTTTTCTGCACTACCTTTATCACTGTTATTACTTTCCGCTGTAGATGTGTATTTTTTCTTCGTTTTAAACTTACTTTTTAAATTATTCCAGTTGCTTTGTTTCGATATCTTTGAAAATGGCCCGGAAAATCCATCTCGTTTTCTTTTCGGCATTTTTTACTTTTCAACGTTTTACTAAATACTCTTCTGTCTGTCGAACAATTCGTACGTGTATTGTTCCTCTATGACATACGACAAGTTGCATTTAGTGATCGTCATGGATGTGATTGCAGATAGAAAAAAAGATTAAATACTTCTTACAATATTACATTATTATTCAATATACTATAATACCTGGTACTGTGGTATGTTAATGTGCCATAAATATTCAGGGATATTATTTTTAGTACACTACTAACTACGAGGAGTCCTGGACGGTCGGGAGGCAGTATATTAGTATGACACAGCACTAAAGAAGTACCTCGTATAATACTATTATTAATTATTGATGAAATGTGTGCAAATAATAATAATAATAATAATAATAATTAGTTGTGTTTGTTGTTGTTATTGTTTGATTTTTTTTTGCATGTTGTTGTTGTTGTTATTAATAATGTACAACATGCTGCCATTTTCCAAGAAGATGATTATTTCATCCTCCCGTCAGATTACGTGCGTTGATGGACAATCATTTTAAGACTAGGCATCTACAAATAGTATAGATATCCTACATGAATAAGTACACGCGAATTTAGACTTTTGCACACGTCCATATTTCACAAAATTATCTTGATACATACAAGATAACCGTGGACAATATGAGTAACAATAATTATTATAACCTTACTAATAATAACAACAACAATACCATGTTTCGTAGGACCAATAATATTTACCAACCGCAGCAGCAGCAACAACAACAACAACAACGGCAACATGTTCCACCGCAAATGATACCTGGATCTTATCATCATCAAAATATAAATGCGGCCATGTTTAATCATCCAGGCTCACATATGATTCAATATTCTAATGGAATGTCAGCACCTCCTCCACTTCCATATGGTTATGGTAATTTTCATCCCTCAGGTAACACGGTGCAGCCTCGACCACCACCATTATTACACCCAAATGGATTTTTAATTCCACAGCAACAGCAGCATCACCACCAACAACTAATACCACCACCACCTTTGATGAACAATATGAACATGTACCCACACCATCAAATGCCAAATATGCAACATCCGCAGCATCAATACCAATATAAAAAACATCACGTGAAAAAAAAATATCAACAACAGGTAAAAAATGTAAGCCAAGTTCCCAACAAGGTTTCGTACAAGAAAGTAGTAAATTCAAACAGTGGAGACCTGGTACATACAAAAAATAAAAATAAAGTAGGCAATCCTACTAAATCAATTACTATGAACAAAGTATCATCAGATAAAAGCAGCAATAAAAACAATAACGATAATGGTAAAAAAAATAAAAAATCCATTACAAAAAATGATGGCGGTGGTAAGCCAATCTATATTCCATCAAAATATCGACCACCGAAACTTGATACTCCAGAAGCTATAGAAAAATGGAGAGCTGAAAGACGTAAAAATTGGCCAAGCGCGAAAAATATACAGCGAAAGACTGAGGAGACAAAAAAAATGGCAGAAAGAGGAGAACTACGAGAGGATGAAAAACATGAAGTTGGTTTAAAAGGTGTTTCAAATAAGACAAGCCGCGGAGGTAACAACAATAAAAGGAATAGAAAATATAATGACAATAAAAGAAATAAAAAAAAGTCAAAGTTGGCAACAAATAGCAACGCAACTTTACTTGAAAAATTGTTAAAAAAATCAATAGAAAAAGAAGAGAGTGCCATACTACAATGTTTCAAATTATTTGTCGATAATGATTTTTATAGAAATAAATTATTGAACATCAAGGCAGCAGGTGGTGGTGCTGGTGGGGAATGATTAATTATAGAGCTCTATATACATAATAATAATAATAATTAAAATACTGTATATACCATACCAATACCATTGAATGTATTTGATAGCAGTAATATATTATTTAATATAATAGAAGTACAAACTATTTGCGAATATATAAATGCGTTATAATTATTTATTTATTTTAACTATAATATATATACAACTCATATATTATTATAATTTATAATACATTACTGCTGTATTATATAATAATAATAAATAAAAAAATCTTCTATTATTATTATATATATTATTTTATACATATATTATCATCATAATAAAATGCTATATATTACTACACTGTACACACACATATTATAAAAATATAATGTACATCAGTTGCGGATGACAATAATGTAAATGAGGTGAAAGATTACAAATTAAAGAACAGCGGGAATTTGGACATATATTTTTTAAATATATTAATACGCGTTACAAAAATTATATATATATACAAATTGAAATACGCGTATGAATATATATTCGTTATCACACATTGTAAAATGAGTCAATCAAAGGGTGATCCGAAGAAAACGGATTCCAATAAATACAAACCAAATTTATCCCTGGTTGATAATATTATCGAATCAAGAAATACACGTATACGGGTTGAAAGAAATGAACTTAAAGCAAAATCAAGAGAGCGATTAAAAGCAAAATCTAGAGAAAAATCTAGGCAACGAAAGGAAAGAAGGAAAGAAAGAATAGAAAAATTAAATGCACTTAGAAATAACGATAAATTGCAATTGCGAATGCCGATCATGCCTATTGAGGAACCATTGGAGAATGCACCTTTTTTATGGATGACATTAACAAAAGAAGAGAAAAAAAAAGCAGAAAACAAATACTTTACACTTAAAGAATTAAAAGCAAGGTTAAAAGCAAAAACAAAAAGAATCGAGAAACGTAAAAAAGAAAAATGGTTGAAAAAGCAAGAACAAAAAGGTATAAAAAACCAAATCCAGAGCATGGATGATGCTAAAAATAAACACAGGAAGAAGTACAAAACAAATTTGAAACAAAATACAAAAAAAATCAAGATGAAAGATTCAGTCTTTTTACGACCAATCACACCAACTCCACCTGTAGGTTTAGATTTTGATGATTTAAATGCAGGTAATTCAGAAGTAGATACTTTGGATTTACATGGGAGTAATGTCACCCCAATTAATATTACTTTAACATCGCAACAAAATGATTTGTTAAACATCAGCCGTCCAAATACTCGTGGATCTGATGCAATTTTTAATGAATTTAAGCAACTTCTTAAAGTTGCTGAGCATAGTGATATAGATCTTCGATACAAAAAATTTATTAGTCAATTCAGGGGCGGTAATCCATACATCAAAACACTGCGGAAAGTAGTAGAAAAAGGTTTTGAAAACAGTGATGATGATGATGTGGACGAGGACGATGACATAATAAATTCGCCACAAAAATATAGAAATGAACTAGATAAAAATTTACCATATTGCCGGCGATGTAAAATCAACGTTAAATTTGAATCGGAGAACCATTGTTTAACAACGTGTCCTAGTTGTGCAAATTTAGTAAACAAAATGGACCATGTTCGTTTCATAAAGCATCAAATGCATTTAAAGAAGGAAAAGCAACGTTTAGGAAGAATGGCATATTTAAAGAAAGAGAGTCTCCGCCCTACTTTTGGCGAATTAGTAAAGAAAAGATATAACAAAAAAATTCGCTTAAATTTTGTTGATGATATGAATAGCATATGTAAATATTTATCAAAACGGCAGTTCGCCGGTTTGCCATTAGGTGAGAACATATGGAAAAGATTTGATGTTGCTCAAAGCAGGTTGAAAAATAATCTCAGAGATTAGAAAAATATTTACAAAAAAATGCATATATCAACGGTAAAATTTCTTACAAGGAGCTTACTTTATATTTTTATATATTTTTATCTCTTTGTAAAATTATATTTTTTAACACTTAAAGTTGTACTGGTATATAAGAAAATTAGTACGAGTACCCAGTACATACTCGTAATAATGTTAACTTATCAAATATCAACCATCCACATTTTAATTATAATGGGCTATGGATCTGTAGTAATGATATTACTATATATCGCTATAATTACATGGATATAGCACACAGCACACAACATAGACATACCATTGTATATGTTTGATAGATATAATATGTTATTTAGTATATGTTAAGTACGAGGTGCACCAGGGCAGAATGAAAACACGAGAACAATTGTTATCAAATCAAGCAAAGAAATAGAAGATTTGTTGAAGAAGCTTGATTAAAAGAGGCAGGATAAAATATATATTATAATTTATACATAATCTATGTTTTAATTTTACTTCAATCATATGATAATGTATATATATCATACATTTTAAATAAGTGAAAATATCTACCAGATGGATATTTCCTGTCATTTTGTGATTTTAAATTACCCTATGAAGGTTTGCACATTTACGATACCGTGGTTCTCCACTTTGCAATTATACGCGCCTAGTTTTTGCATCACATGTTCATATATTATCTTCCCATGAAATCTACCAGGAATTCGAGGGCGGCCATGGCGAATTACCATTATTGTTAAAAGTATTTTCGTGTAATATCAGTGGGTGTATTTATTATCTCTCTCTCTCTCTCTCTCCTCTAATCAGTGTATAATCATGTTGATGTTTGGGAGACTTCTGTTGAATTTGTTTTTTCTTCATTATTATGTGTGTAGTGTTATTATTTTAATAACAAACTAAAACAATTTTTATTAATTAAATTTTTTTTTGCGAGTTGTTGATGTCATCCCGTTTTAAGATATTAATATAGACACAGCATAGGAAAAAAACAAGTGCTTATACAGAATTCTTCTTAGTATTACGTATATTTACGCCTAGTGTTACATTCTCAATTCCCACTGGCATTTAATAAAATTGAGTGAATAAGGTATCCCACGCCGCAAGAACGCAAGAACCTGAGCTGAACTGAACCCAGA
>JACKZZ010015969.1_pt1 | contig 13402 bp, 4 predicted proteins | sample 8027871 | NCBI WGS metagenome assembly JACKZZ01 (sample SAMN15724774, study PRJNA655200) | protist metagenome | isolation source: fluorescence activated cell sorting (FACS) single amplified genomes of... | place: USA: West Boothbay Harbor, Gulf of Maine | collected 2000-07-19
CGGTGGAGGCGGGGGGAAGCGATTCGTCTGTCAGTTTAAATGAGGGGGAGCTCAAGCTGTATAGATGGGAAGAGTGGAAAGACATCAGGCCAGATGGCGCAGTCGGGGAAACGGATATTATTGTACCCCCAGAACCAGGTTTGGGCTCTCCTCGTGAAGCATCAACTACCAGTAATCGGAGTGACCTTCATGATGGTGATATCCCGTCGGGCCACAGGACGAATTCTTCGCCCGACCCTAATCCAGAAGAAGCTGCCAGGCTTAGAGCCGAGAAAGAAAGGAACGAAGCACAAAAAACAACAGATCTCGCAAGCCTGGACGGTTTTAAGGCGGCTCTGAAAACGAATCTCGGTAGGGAAAATCCCACCCTAGAAGACGTCCATGCCATGATAAAGATAGAGTCCAGCGCCCATCTTAAAGAAGGGTTCAAAAAAGGTAAACAGGAGTCCTTCGATATGTGCTTCAAGAGACTCGCGACGGAAGATGGGACAGATCTGAACAGAAATAAGAGAGACATCGCCTACTACCCGAGCGACTTTACGGAAGGTGAGGCGGGAAAACTGGTCTTGGAAGCATACAAAATCAATGGGTGGCCCGATGCACCGGTACTTACTAGGTATTCTGATGGAAATGTGAAAGTACCGGCAGCCGAGCGTAATTTCTACAGCTGGCAACCGGTGGCAGCTGGGATGGAGGCCCATTTAAAAGATGCGTATACAAGTGCAATTAGGGACATCTCAATTGGGTCTGCTCCTGAAAAAAACCTGCACGATATTATGGATCTCAATCAAAAATCAGTCCCTATGCCATTCAAGAGCCTCGACGATGCGACAAAGAGAGCTATCTTGAAAAACGAGCTTCAAGGTCCGGATATCTGGTTCAAAAAGCATGGCGAGGATACAGTGTCAAGCGCAGCTGCATACACATACGATGACTACGAAAGCACCGCTGGAGGATATGTAAAAGTCAAACTCATCAAACACACCAAGCGTGGAGCTGAGGATACTCCCACTGTCGTAACATTTGGTGAAGCAGCACAGGAGCCAGACGATCTTGCAGAATACACAATCAAGCACTGCACCATGCCGACCTTTGAGGCTACGGAGTCAAGCAAAGCTGAGGCACCTACGAAATTATTCGAACAAACACTATGGGTGGCAGATGATAATAAAGGAGACCAGAGCTTGAGGCCAGGTAAGGCTTATGATGAGGCCCTAAAGAAAAGGATAACGCTGCAAATGCTTTTCGAATCTCTGGTAGGAATAGCGGAAGCCTCAGCTATAATGGAAGATCTACGTTTCCGCCATATTACGTTTGATCCCGAATTCGACTACGGCTTTGACCTGAGCCAAAAAGCGTATGCTTTTGATGGTGATATGACCACACCGACAGAGGAACTGACTGATGGTATCAGAGAATTCCAAATGAGACCGGTCCCTGGGCCTGAAACTGGTGACACTGAAGATAACTTTGGCCAAGATAACTCTGAACCGACAAATTTTCTCCTGGATCTGGATATAAATACTGCAATGAGCTCAGAAGACACAGTGCATAAGATGAAAGAAAATATCGCTAAAGCTCTTGACTACCATCGACATAAGTTAATTGGAGGCTTATCAATGCCACATTCTACTTTGAAAAAAGTTTATGACGAAATCAAGGGTGCACGGAATTCCGGGAATAGCAGAACACTGCATCTACTGGAAGAAGCTTTCACCCGCGAAGGACGAGTTGGGCTATCTCTCATATCATCAATTCCCGGTAACGAAGACAAGATCTACTACTTTTATTCTGCAGATGAATCTGTAGAAAGAGTCACGCTCGAAGTCTATGGTAAAAATCACAAAAAGCTCTCTGAGGGCCCGATAATAGTATCCGGTGAGTCTGAGTTAAAGAAATACACCGTAGACCTCAGAGACTTCTCCGTTAGAAGCATAGTTTACGAAAGAGGTGAGGTCAAACAAGCCCCCGAGGGAGCACAGCAAGAAGCAGCCAGTGAGACTTCGGAACTGCCGAAGGACGAGACACCAGAAGAGCCGAAGACTAGAGAAAATATCCTTGAGATACTGGACCAAGACGGTTTATCAAGTCTGAGTCCATAGAAGAACTGGGGAGATGCGAATCTACATGACACTGATCCTAGTGAGGGATCAGCAGAAGTGGCACTCGCAACTGGCAACAAGGGTGTGGACACGCCTCTCGAAAGTATTCTAAAACAATACAAGGAGTGTCACGCTCTTTACGACGTGCCATTGGAGTCGCTTGTCTCAGATGAAAAATCTGAGGCTGAGATGGGCAGCTCTATCTACGACGACTTCAATATAAGGCAGCTGCTGCAGCATACTCTTCGTACTGCGGGGATAATAGACACTCTCGACGGGGATGCGCCTGAGAAATTCAGACAGGCATTAGGAAATGTATCAAATGAAACCTCAAAAAAAGTAGAAAGAGCTGCTAACACCATTTGTAGTTTTGCTAGGCAAGCTTTAGAAGCAAGGGTCGGTGTAATGGTGGAGACAGAACATAAGCAGATGGATATGGTTAGAAATTTCATATTCTATATCTTCGCCGTAGGAACTGAGAAAGATGTCTACGATAAATCCTTCACAAGCGGTGTTATGAAAGAGTTTGACGAAACACCTGTTAGCTGGGATGATCCGAGTAATAAGAGAGATAGAGATAGCATGAGTCGTAGTAAATTAACACAGCCTATGGCATATGCAGTATCGGTCTATACTTTTCAAAATAAGTTCTTCGAACAGCTTAACAAACTTTTCTACCTGTATAACCTCGCCGATGCTTTAAGAGAAAATCCTCTAGACGAGCCAGGTCGTCAGTCAGAGCTGTTGTCAGGCTCCGGTGATATTCTAAGACTGGGTGCAAGCGGCGAACACACAGACCAGAAAATGCAAAAGTTTAAAACCCATATGTTTTTTTATTTTCAGCTATTTTCATCCTATGCCCTCAGCATGAGGGATGTTACTCAGAGAAAACTCGAAGCTTTAATGGTACATCCGACATATCCGCATGGTACCAAGCGTATTAATCTTTATCGTGGATATAAAGCTAAGTCTTTTGGCGACAGGTTACTCTGGCAGATGAATTTTAGTGATGTCCGAGGGCAATTTAGTACTCTCGATCAGTGGATGAGACTTGGTGCCGATGACAGAAGATTAAACGCTAACTATGATAAGATACCAACCAGAAAAACAAGTGTAGAGGAGATAAGAAAACTACTGATTCAGGGTGGAGAAGATAACAAACACGATGAGAAACATCTTCTTCCGAATGCGGATCGAGATCCACAGATCCTCTTAGATCAAGGCGTAATCTCGTTTACTAGCGATTGGCACGCAGTACAGCAGTTTTCCGACTCGGGTGTTATAACTGTATCGCTTCCAAAAAGCATAGAGGACGCCCTCCGGACAGGAATAATGACTAGTAGTGAGTACTCAGCTTTTTCGAGCGGCGAAGAGGAATATCTGTTCCTGTCAATGGTTCCCCTGATAGTCACGCACATCAGAAGAGGAGTAAAGCATAGTGTCAGAAAAGATTCAAAGATAGTAGACACCAGCGATACACTAGACATCTGGACCGAGTTCTCACCTGAAAACTATATGGTAAATCCATATAATGGACTGTACTCTATCTTCTCACGAGCACAATTATATCAGCAGAGGCAGCCGTCACCCTCGGGGCTTCGGGATGTGCAGCGCGTGAATGAATTAGATAGCAAAGCACGTCACGCACTTATTTTACAGAACATCAGAGATCGAGCCGACGTGCTAAAAATTGGAGATACCCCGCTTAGTGAGAGGGAAGCTTTTGCAAGAGGGCTAGGTGTATCTGGTGGCAGCCACTTTGAGACAATATCCAAAGCGCACGATGGAGCCCTCGTAGATGCGGTAAAGGATTTGGACTTGTGGTCAAAGCCACTCTCGGAGCTTCAGGCTTTGCCTTTCGTGGCCGAATGCGCTGAGCGTCAGGCACTTATTTTACAGAACATAATGGATCGAGCCGAGGTGCTAGAGAAAGAGGGTACCCAGCGAGAGAAGGAAGCTTTTGTAAATGAACTATGTGCATTGGTCAGTAGCGAAAAATCCATGCTGCAAGACGATGAAACCGTCGTAGATGCGATAAAAGCTTTGGACTTGGAGCCAGTGTCACTCTCGGAGCTTCAGGATTTGCAGCCCGTGCAATACAGCGCTGCGCGTCAGGCACATATTTTAGAAAAAATTATGGATCGAGCCGACTTACTGAAGAATGGAGATACCCCGACGGCGATTGAAGAGAGGGAAGCTTTTGCAATAGAGCTAGGTGTACTTGAGGGCGTGGACGCGACAAAAATATCCAATACCTACGATCAAGAATTCGTAGATGCGATTAAGGCTTTGAAACTGGAGTCAAAGCCACTTTTTGAGCTCCAGAAATTGGAGTTCGCTGCAAAACAGACAATTATAGATGGCATTATGCATCAAGCCGAAGTGCTAAATGAAGCCGGTATCACGCCAGGCGCAAGTCAGAGAGAGGCTTTTGCACGACATCTAGGTGTAACTGATGAGGAGCAGATATCCAATGCAAACAGTCAAGACGTCGTAGGTTTTGTTAAGACTTTGGAACTGGAGTCAAGGTCACTTTCTGAGCTGCAGACCTTGCAGTTCGTGCGAGATCGCAGAGATATTAAAATTAGCATGATACCAACACCAGCAACGTGTGAAATATTGGATAAAGAAGCTCTGGAAGCTCTGAGTCTTGAAAGTAATGCTGAAGCTGTTTTGGAGATGCTCAGAAGTGATGCTGAAGCTGTTTTGGAGATGTTCAGTCTCGAATCCAACCGCAGGCACTTTACCGCACTCTCTAATGTAGTCCTCAAAAATTTTAACGGGAACGGTTTACAGGATGAATATGAGAAGGTGTCTCTAGCGGAAGGAAAAAAATTTCAAGCCAAAATGGCTGTAAAGTATGGCTCAGACGTATATCTCTTAATGTGGGATAGAGACTATGCTATTGGGGCTCTTTATGGGGCGGAGGCTGTCACCAGGATGTTTAAGGACAAATCAGGACAAAAGCGTGTCACAAAGATGGTACATAGTGCATTGCAAGAGCAGCTGCAGATGGAGGAAGCGGAAACTGCGCTCGACAAAGCTCTACAGGCTATTACACTCGCTACTCAGGAGCAACTGGATCAAGTGGTCAATTTAACTGACGGGTCAGTACAGATCGGAAAAACTACTAAAATTAACAAAGGAAAACTTAAAGACTACTTCAGGCGGCTAAAGCGTGATAAGCCACCTGCCGAAATAGCAGAGATAGCAAGAAAGCTAAGAAACATATTAATTTCAAAGGAGCAGCAAGAGAAGGAGGAAGCGGAATCTGCGCTCGACAAAACTCTACTGGCTATTACACTCGATACTAATCAGAAGCAACTGGATCAAGTCGTAGAAGATTTAGCTGACGATGTCCCTTCGCTCGTCCCAGTAACGGCCGGAAATACTGCTCCAATTGATGAACTTAAAAAGTACTTCATGGGGTTAAAGGGTGAAGAGGAACCTGCCAAAATAGCAGAGATAGCAGAAAAGCTAAGAGACATATTAATTCCAAAGGAGCAGCAGAAGGAGAAAGCGGAAACTGCGCTCGACAAAGCTCTACTGGCTGTTACACTCGATACTACTCAGGAGCAACTGAATCGAGTGGTCGAAGATTTAGCTGACGATATCCCTTCGCTCGGCCCAGTAATGGCCGGAGATACTGCTCAAATTGATGGACTTAAAAAACACTTTACGGGGTTAAAGGGTAGCGAGGCACCTGCCAAAATAGCAAAGATAGCAGAAAAGCTAAGAAGCATATGCCCTCCTGCATTAAAGTGGGAGACCGTCCCGGAAGATTGAACAGACCAGGGGGAAATAATGAAAAGCGCTAGGGCGATTCAGTAAGTCGGTAGGAGTGATGGATTCGTGGTCTATGTAGGTGCTGGGGATTGGTTGAGTCGGTCAACAAGGTTCTTTTTATATTATTCTCTAATTCTGCTGCATGGTGCGCCCAATAGGGGTCGACCTCATGATTGATGAGTGCCTGATGGCACTTTGATACACATCGTGTAAGTGAGCTTAGTAATACTAAGTAAATTATCATACAGTACGACCGCAATTTAATCTTACTGCATCAACCAGAATAAATTTAATATAAGCTTGAAATGCCGCGTTTTCCCGTGGGCTAAGTAGAGAATATGCTGTGAAATGCGTGAGGGATCTTTGTGGACAATGCTGTAAGTATAGCTTCATTGTAATCGAATAAAAAATTTGAAAGCCTATTAAACGGACCACATTGGTGCCCTGAATCCAAAAATTACGAAAATGACATTATTAAACTTTAGAAATTGAATAACTATAGATACACCAATGTCACTGAGGCCTCACACGAATAAGTATTAGTCTTATTCTTAGAAAAATATAATCACTGTCGATCTGATTCTTAGAGCTAGTGCGTATACCGATGATTATATGTGATCATCGCCGATTTTCCGCTGTTGATTCTAACCTTCACAAACCCTACTGTTGATACTAGCTTGATTGATTCTAAAGCGTGGTGCGCACAATGCAGCCATAGCTGACTATGACCTTCACAAACACTAGTTTAAACTGTTGATAAAATTTTACTGTAACTGAAGTCAAAGCATGGTGCGCATGCCACGCTGCAGCCATAGCTTCAATGTCATTGAGAAAAGGAAAAAATGTGAGACTGTGTTTTAATAACAGTTGTGACGGTCAGACTCACGTTAAAGACATTACGGGGTAGCCCGCTCCCTCTTTTTCTTTTTTGAATGCATATAGCCAGTGGAGATACCGCTCCCTCTTGCATCAACAGGCTCAGCCAAGTCCTAAGTGACGTAGAGCTCCACGGCCTGTACGAAGACTTGCATCAACTGGTGACGTAGAGTCAGGTCACGACTCAAACTACCCCAGCAATTTTTCCAAAAACACGCGACTCTTGCTCAGACTGAGCACAAGCCTTTAGCGACCACCTCTGTTATTCTCAACAGCTCAATGAGAGTGAAGGGGTGCACCTCCGCCATTAGAAACGAAACGCCGAAATGCGATCATCATCCTTTCCCGCGTCACCGACCATCAGACTGAAACACATGTCAGCCTGGACCGTGTTAGGCCGTTCCAGAAAGCCTACGACACTTCGCTGTCCACTGTTCTAATACTCGCTCGATAGATCATGACTTCGGTATCAGAATTAGACTGAATCTTTTCCGAGAGAATACGTTCCTATGGAGGAGGCGAGATAATCCGTTTTTTGATATAAGCACATTGCGCTGAATCAGGATAAGTATATTTTAGTTCCGATAATGTGCCTTGAGAGGCGAACCATTCCGTTTTTTTCACGTTGACGGCGGCGCTGAGTTAAGATCAGCATCGATTTTAGTGCGCACAATAACAGTCCACCACTCAGTTTCTTAGCATATATCACACACAATTATCACCCCTCCCAACTCAACAGGATTTTTTAACCATTTGCAACCTTTTGAAGAGACATCTTACTAGTGTACATTATATTTAGTTGACGATAAGCTAAAAACAGTTTGCTAGTCTTAGTCTACTATAGACTCTAGCGTCGCATTTAATTCACCAGAATTTCTCTGCAAGTTTAGGCTTAGAACTTAGACATTGGATTTAGGCATTGTCACAACGATCTCGCAAAACCAAATTTTCAAAAAAATATTCAAAAAAAAAGCTCTAAACCAACTAATTCATTGTCATTGGATAGCACTCGCTCAAGAGAGGGCAATCCGTTAGTAGTCTACATCATACGTAATCATAAAAAAAAAAAAAAAAAACGTTAAAAAATTCGTTGAAGAGCACTCATTCGTAAGAGGGTAATTCGACAACTACAGTAATATCCATTGCACGTAAAAAAAAATCAACCAATAGTAAATTTTAAAAACGTAATTCGTTGAGCTGCACTCACTCATAAGAGGGCAACTCGGCAGTAGTCTCATTTACACGTCAAAAAAACAAAGTTCGTTGGATAGCACTCACTTATAAGAGGGCAGTCCACAAGTAGGCCTCATTGTACATAACCAAAAAAAGCTAGCTTAAAAAAAAGTCGTTGGATAGCACTCAGTCATAAGTGGGCAGTCCGACATCAGTCTCAATTGCACGCAAAAAAGAAAAATTAAACTAAAAAAACATTATTAATTCGCTGGATAGCACTCACTAATAAGAGGGCAATCCACAAGTAGTCTTCATTGCACAAAACCAAAAAAAACTAACTAAAAAAAAAGTCATTGGATAGCACTCAGTCATAAGAGGGCAGTCCGACATCTGAATTCCCAATTGCACGAAAAAAAAAAAAATAAAACTAAAAAACATTATTAATTCGCTGGATAGCACTCACACATAAGAGGGCCATCCACAAGTAGTCTTCTTCGCACACAAACCAAAAAACTAACTTTAAAAAAAAATCATTGGATAGCACTCAGTCATAAGAGGGCAGTCCGACATCTGAAGTCCCATTTGCACGCAAAAAAAACTTAAACTAAAAACATTATTAATTCGTTGGATAGCACTCACGCATAAGAGGGCAATCCAAAAGTAGTCTTCGCTGCACATAAACAAAAAAACCTAGCTTAAAAAGAGTCGTTGAATAGCACTCACTCGAGGATAGTCCGACACTAGTCTCAGTTGCACGTAGAAAAACCTAAACTAAAAAAACATAATTTCGTCGGATAGCAATCATTCATAAGAGGGTACTAGTCCACAGGCGGTCTTCACTGCACGCAATCAGGCGATTAAGGAGTAGCTCTCAGTCATTTAATTTTAGCCTTTAGCTTAACTGCACGCTCAGCCAGATATTGATAGCATAGAAATAGGCTAAGTCCACTGAGGCTCTATCTTTAAAACCAGGTCCAGAAGCACTGTACCTCAAATCTAACTTGATTAAATACAGCAAATAATTAGTATTGCGCAATCTAGTAAGTACCAACTAAGTTCACTACCGCTAGCGACGACCGTCCTAACCATGTCCTCTCCAACAGGAACTGAACAAGCCGAATCCAGCAACAACCTCATGACGAATCTCGCCATCCACACTCAAGGGGGGGCGGAGCTACAACCTATCTCCCACTCCACCACCGGTATGTTCGGGGGGTTCGACATCAGCGACAACGGCGAGATGAGCTGCCGAGGGCGCGGTAACAACCAGACAATCCAGCTTCATGCTTTGCGCTCTTCCAGCGTCGGCGCAGGGGCTCGATATAGCTCAGCAGGCGGCAACAAGGAGAACGTCCGTACATCACGTTCCTCCAGCGTCGGTGCCAGGGCTGAGTATAACTCTTACGACAATTCCGCGGGGTGCGTGGAATCTGATAACGCGGTGGATGGTGAAGCCGACTTCAGCGACATCAACAATACTTCCGCGGGGTGCGTGGGATCTGCTGGGGCGGTGGATGGTGAAACCGACTTCAGCGAACACACTACGGGAATAAAGTCTGCACAAGGGCTGCGTGCAACCTCAGGGCAGCTTGATCCCCTGCTACTTGCGAAATGCTTGCGTCGGGGCGACATGCGCACCATATGCCTCCTGAATGCGCTACACGAAACTTTGAAGCGTACTGTGTACGCCAATAGGGTGAGACTAGCAGAGCGTCTGGCGTCTATTCCGAGACCTACGGAAGCTAGTCATAGCTGTAATGGCAGTGATTTAAGGTCTGTCCCTGAACCGGCAGAGGCTGGTAACTGTGGCGGCAGCTCTGTGATGCCAGCCGCGTCAGTTGAAGTGCCTGAGGTTCAAACTGAAAAGCTCCTGTGCAGGGACGGGGTGTCCCAGACTCATCAGCTGTGTGTGAAAGCGGATGAGGTGGTGAGCAGGAGCATAAGGGCTCCCCAGATCCAGGAGAAGCGCTGCGAGTATAGCGATAATAGTTCAGGTGGTCACCGCCCCAGAAGTGATGTCAGATTCACTGAAGAGGTGCTGACGGGCGGGGGCAGCAGGTCTGACAGGATCCAGAAACGCGGCAAGGGCAATCCCAGTGCCAAGGCCAAGCACAAGAATCGCGGGAAGTCTAAGAAAGCAGGACATCAAACGCATGGTAATGCCGTATCCGCGAGGGCGTTTGTGGACAGGCAATGTCACAGTCACAGTGTCAGTGCCTCCAAGGCCACCAGGCAAAACTGGGGTCCATGCCACTCCTCCACTAAATCTAAGGCATGTGCCACCAACGGGGAGATCAAACCTCAGCGCCACACCCATGTCAAGCGAGACCAAATTGATAAAAAAAGCCCAAACATTGACAATTATATAACGTCGGAGTGTCTGCCTGTCGCTGGCCGGGCTAAGCGCAGCAGCACCCGTACGGTTACCGCGAGCATACGGTTATCTGAAGCTCCTGACACCACCCAACGGGATCATGACGAAACGGTTTCCAAAGATGGCAACTCGAAGGCCAGGTTCAGAAGAGGCGACTTACAGCTGAGCCATGTCTTCTCACTATCACTGATGTTTGCCCCTGAAGATCGTGATGGAGGTAGCAGTAATCAATCCAGCGCCCATGATAACACGGAGTTTACTAAGAGTAAGTCCCATCATGATCCACATGCTGCTGTGTCTGACGAGCAGCGACAGCCAACCAGCGCCATCGAAACACCGAAGTCTGGCACTGCGGTATCCGCACCGGCTCAGGGGGTGTCATGGATCGACACTTTGGTCTACGGCTCTCAGCCTCACAGTTCGCCAGCAGCAGCTCCGGATTCCAACGTTGATATCCCGGCCGGCAAACTCCCCCTTTCTCAGCGGCTTTGCCAAGACTTGGATGATTTAGTGGCCTTAGACTATGAAGAGACAGATTCAGAAGTAGAATCGGAAATTGTTACTGTCGTGGCAGACTCATCAATCGGCGGCTCCGAAGACCTCGACAGCAGTCCCAGGGCGCACTCAAGTGATAACAACAGTTACATTAGAGACATCATCTCTGGGGGGTCCGCTACTCGCACAGTGTTGAAGGCTCAGTACCCTGATCGCGAAGAGCTGAAAGGCACTGACAGACCAAAGCTATCCGAAAGTCTGCAGAATAGACTCCGCGCATATTTCCAGGGGCAAGGGCAGCAGCTCTCGGGCAGGGGCTGCAATGAATACAGTGGTGGTGACAGTGCTAGGTCCTCTAGGGCTGTCAGTGTTGGGTCCGACTCCGACTCCGGGAGCAGTCAGACTCAGCTTAGCTCAGGCTGTGAGACAGCATCCTCCAGTGAGACTACATTTGAGTCCCACAATCCGTTGCATGAATGTGTGGCGAGTCCAGACACAGTGTCATCGGGTTTCAATCTCAGAGTTTCTCATGGTTGTCGGGTCCCCAGCGCTCCGCCACACTTGGATGATGATGAGCAATCTGCGCAAGGCGCAGGGGATTTTGATAGCTCAGGTTCTGAATCTGATGGAATTTCGGATCCCACAGTTTCCACCGAGCCATCTCCGGAAAGGCCGGAAAAACCTAAGAGTGGACCAACTCCAATGAAGAACAGAACGAAGAAAAAGAAGAAGTCCAGAAAACAGGCACAGGCACAGTGTGCAGTCTCCAGTAGGAGGACATCCACATCTCTGCTCTCCACTTCTGGCAGAGCCAACTCTCGATGGGCTCAGGTGGACCCAGATGTCAGTGAGGTGCCCATGCCAGCCCTATTACAAACATGCGAGAGTGTGAAGGGAGACGGAGCCGTGAGAACAGCCACAACCGCAGCAGAACCTTCCACAACAGCTTCAGGTAGTGCGGTCACAGGAGGCTCCAGTCTAAGTCTCAACGGGAACGCTAAGATTCATGCTTCAAAGAGTAACAGTAACCGACTCGCATCTGACTTGAAGGTGACCACGGCGGCGGATATTGAATTTGATAGCGGTGTCACTAAGTTTAGCGCGGCGGAGGTGGGGGCTGACTTGGACTCTGCTGAGCGCTCCGCCGTCGGGGCCAAAGCCCCACAACGAGCCAAACGCTCCAAGGGGGCAGAGCGCGCTAATTTAAATGCGAGGGGTGGGCGCGGGACAGCTATACCTACTGCTATCCTAACCCAATCTTCAGCCTACCCTGTGACTGGGAATCGATCTCGGGGGAAGTCTAAGAAGGAGAAGTCTAGCGGGGTCAAACTGGAAGTGATAGATGGAAGCAATAGAAGCAAGACTCTCGCTTCAGAGCTTTTAAATGCGCCTGGGGTTAGCTTTAAAATTCCATTCAGGGATATCGTCAGCAGAACGAGGGTGATAGGGTCGGAGACTGTAAACAACTTGAAGAGCGTGAGGAAATGGGTTCTGGGAAGCCCAACTTCGGGATCGGCTGGTTTAGATTACGGACGAGGTTCGGATGGTGGCAGCGCTGGTTTTAGCTGGGGACTGGGAAAGGTATTGATTTGTAGCAGCGAGATTGAGAAGGAGGCAGGGTGGAGCAGCGCGGGGGGAGAAAAGGAGGAGAGGAGTAAGAAACAGTGGTGGCTGTAAGTTACAGGGGGAATCGGCTGAAGACGAGTTTTTAAAGCACGTCCATGTGTCGGTGAGTTGATGCAATAGCTAAGTATTTATTTTATTATTAATTTAGCAAACCGTGGACGATGTCTCCTAGGCTCTAATCTGACCTTCACATGTTTAATTCATGCTTCAGGCTGGAGTTACCCAGGCTTTTTCTAATTTTCTTGCAGTTACCCTATCGTCGCCCTCCTGATTTTCCTCTTAACAATGCTTCTTGGCGACGACTTCGAGCAGCCCAGCTCAAACAACTCTGTGTCTAATCGTGTCGCTCCCGAATTACGGAAGCACCTTAACCGGATAGTGTTATCACTGTCAGGATTGGATGGTGACCAGGAAGGCAGACCCAAGGGTCGTGAATTTATCCACGACAAGAGCAACACACATCTGCGCGAAAACCACGACCGTATCTATACGCAGAGGCCGGGGCCCAACGACCTTGGTAACAGGAAAAGTCTCAGTCCAGGTCGGGACTCGGAGACCATCAGTGGTCGCACAGACAGGGACAACACTCCTGGTGGTAGACTTACCAGAAACACCAGCGCCACGTCGAAGAACTCAGCATCTCACAACTTTCTGGACGTTGCAGAAGTGGGGAGTCGCAAGAAGCGAGCACTAACAGAACTACACGCTAAAAACTCATCTGCTGAGAAGGATGATTCTGTGCGTGACACCGGCTTCCCAGAATCCTCCTTCCTCCAAAGAGGCTGCAAGTGCCCCGACTGTTTGACGAATTCATGTCCGTGTTTGTGTGGCGGAGGAGGTAAGTTGAATTTGAGGTGTGAGTCTGGCTTATTTGAGTGTGAATCCGAGCAGATCTGCGATCAATGATATAATATTGAAGAATTTCAAAATACAGTCATGTAAGCCATATAATAATACAAATACTCTATGT
>JACKZZ010021980.1_pt1 | contig 13391 bp, 7 predicted proteins | sample 8027871 | NCBI WGS metagenome assembly JACKZZ01 (sample SAMN15724774, study PRJNA655200) | protist metagenome | isolation source: fluorescence activated cell sorting (FACS) single amplified genomes of... | place: USA: West Boothbay Harbor, Gulf of Maine | collected 2000-07-19
GCGATTAAAGACGGAAAGGCTGTGGGAGGGGGTCGGCCATTTGGCAGCACGCCGGTCTAAGAATGCAGGATTACCATTTTCTGCAATTTTGGCAATCTTGGCCTGGGCTTCCGCGTTTAGAATGTTCCCTTTGATCGCGATGTCGTCTGCGTCCAGGACTACTTCTGTGGCGATTCCGGAAAATCCTTTGAGTTTAAGGTTCGCACATACATCTTTGAACGCTTGGGCTTCGAAATTAGGGCTTCTAGGTGCCGGAAGCGGCACACAGAGGTCAAAGTACATGCGAGAGATCTGGAATCAAAGAATGCTCGCGTGCTAGGAAAAAAAAGAGTCCGTAGAAATATACAATGGCGGATGAAGATATATTCCAGGAGTTGGTTTTGAAAACAAATACAACATCAGGGGGTGAGCACGAGAAACTCCAGTTTCTTGTTGCGCGGTTCGGGTTGGTCCTTCAGTGGATTGTAGCCGACGAAACTGAAAAGGTGGAAAATCTAGTGAACTCTGTTCGGGCCAAGATGGCCTCTGTGAGGGAAGCAGCGCTTGTATATGAGAGTTACACTGCGGGCGAATTGGGGGATTTGGTTTCTGAACTTGAATGGGCGGGAACCGGGGTTTTCGGGACAGATCTCGTGGTGAGCGCGAGGGGTGGGCCATTGAACCTAGTAGATTCCTTCAAAAACCTCGTGAAGCGCCGATTTATGCACTGTGGGACCCCGCTCAAGATTGACATTCTGTCTCCGGAAGGGACCGAGATCGTGTTAACTGTTGGGTTTGCCAAGGTGTCAGAAGCATTGATGGCATGGGAGAGCTTTCGGCGAAATATGGGCCGAGAGTTAGGATGCGATGATGAGAACAAGCACTGGAAAATGTTGGAAGTGGGGTTCTCAAAAGGCGGTGAAGTGCTGAACAGTTCTCATCACACATCAAAGGCATGTCCAACTTGTAATTCGAACAAGCGTAACAGGGACGATGTCTCTGGAAAGGAGAATCAGTCTTTAAGAAAGAAAGAGATCGAGCACAAGAAGCGTTCGAGGAAGTTAGACTCGGAGGAGTTGAAAGTTTCAGCGCAACCGGCTTCTGATGTTAATCTTGTGGAGCAAATGTTGGATAAGGTTGATTTGATACCGAAAACGAACGAGCCCAAAGAGGACGACAAGGAGCCCGCAAAGGACAAAAATGAGTCTCCGGAGCCGGAGGACAACAAAAAACGCGAACTCGACGGTGATGAAGTGTCCCCGGTCAAGGTGGCCCGGTCGAGCTCGTCCACGAGGTCAGCCAGGTCAATCTCCAAGACGGGGAATTCCTCGCGCAAGTCCAAGTCACCCAAACGAGCAAGGTCAATGTCGCCGACCCTGATCAGCTCAGTGCCCCCACCCCATGCAGGGGCCTCCAAGAAACGCTCCCTGGATCTGCTTCAAGCCCAGAAACCGCGCGAGCTCAGGACCTTGGAGGTCTTGCACAGTGTGGAAGCTTCCGCGAAGGATCTGGCTCGTGTGTTCGCATCGTTCAAGGGTTTCCAATCGATCGACGTTCAACGAAATTTGCGCACCCAGGATCTGGTCGGGCGGTCCGTCGTGACTTACGATTCAAAGAACGAGGCCTTGCAGGTGATGCAGGACCTGGACGAGACGGAATTCCCTCTCAAGTCCAAGTCTCTACTACGGATCTCCTTGCTCGAGTCTTCTAAATCGATAACTTCGAAGGTGTTCAAGGGTGGAAAGCCCCCTTTGGCTGCGAATCCCCCTGCTGGCAAGGAGGGCCTTAGCGTTTCCAGCAAGAGTAAAGACCAAGCCAAGACAGTGAAGAAGAAGAAGAAGGACCACCACAAGCGCGCGCTGGCCGACGCCGAACTGGCCAAGGCGGAACTCGCCAAGGCTCTCAAACAGAAAGGTGCGAAAACGGACGATCTCGCTGAGAGTTTCCAAGAGGCCCTGGGCTTCGGTAGTCATGCATCACCGTACTTGGGGCCATCTCCTCGGTCTCAGAATATGCAACCTCCGCAGCTCATCCCAACCGAACCGCAAATCCTAGCTCAGCATCCGCAATTGCACCCACAAGTGATGGCGCAGCATTCGCACCCGCAGATGGTTCCTGGGTACTACCCCATGCAGCCCATACACATGCAGCAAGGAGATCCGTACCTGGGGTACCCCACACAGGCTCCAGGCTACCTGCAAGCCTACCCGCAAACCTACGCGCAGTTGGCCAACCAAGGCGTGCCAGCGGGCTACCCGATGTTTGGAAACCAGCAGCACTACCAGCAGCATTTTCCATGCAGCCCGACGCCGATCCAAGCTTTGCAAGCTCCGAATTTCCAGTACAAATCATACGAAAAACCGGCAAAGGCCGAAAAGGAGGCACTGCCCACCCAGGGAGACATGGAAAAAGATGAGGAGACGGCAGGAGAGAATCCTGAGAACGGCTCACGGCTCATCGTCAAGTTCGGCATTCTCCAACCGGAAGACCAGATCCGCAAGCTCTTCAAGGAGGCCGCCCCGGGGCTTGAGTACGTGTCCAAGCACAGTACCAGGACGTACGCATTCGTAAAGTACACGAGCGGTGCCGCGGCCAAGCTGGCGCGTCTCAAACTCGACAATTTGAAGGTATCTGGCCACCCCCTCTCGATCGACATCGCGGAGCCCCACCCGAAGCTGCTCACAACGCGGAAAAGGCAGCGGAATGATCAGCACCAGTCTAATAAGAAGCCGTCAAGTAATTAATATTTCTTTTTTTGGAAGGCCCCTACCATCATCAAGAATTTAAAGCTTTGTGTTTGGAACAAAGCCTTTGTCCTACCTAGGGACCTACCACAAAGGCTGGACACCCCTGACGCTCGAGTCGTAGACAGGAATTATGTACTTGATGTTGATGAACGCATTCTCGCCGCCGTGCTCCTCCATGATCTCCAGCGTTGTCTGCACAGTCTCGATCAAGTTGTTGTTCTTGCGCTGGCCGTAGTCTATGCGGTCGCCCAGGTTGCTCTGCGCGTTGGACTCCATCAAAAACACATAGTTGAAAATCGGCAAAATCTGCCGGTAATACGGCACCAAGGCCTCACCGCAAAAGGGAGCGGCGGTGACCAACTTGCGCAAGACCAAACACACCCGCTTGATGACGTCACGATTTTTTGTATCCAGTGCCTTCTTCAAAGGCTGCACCAGCTTTGGCACCGTCGCCAAAACTCGTTCACCACCGTACTCGAGAAGGTCCAGCGTTGAGGAAAACGCGATGAAGCAGTAGGGCTCCTTGGCCTCCTTGAGGCCGGACACGAAGATTGGCAGGTAATGGTCGTAGTTCAGAGTCATGATGTCCGCCTTCCACTCGATCTTGCGCACTGCGCCGTGGCTCACTTGAACAGGTAGGTCTCCGCGCTCGTAATGGACTTTGAATAGGGACGACCGCGCGTCCGCGACCTCGAAGTCTTTGATGTTGGCACCTTTCATGAGGCGCGACTTTGTCTTTGTTCTGCGACCGCTTCGACTTCCACCGCTGTCTCGCGGGGTATTGCCACTCGCTTTCCGCAGCGTGTCCTCGATTTCGGCGTTATCAGCTCGAGAGTTCTCTTTTCTGGGTGTACCTTCGGTGGACCCCCAAAGGCTAGTCACCATGTTTCGGTCTGGTCCGAGTCTTTGGGCCATCTTATCCCTCCTGGTGAGGTGAACTCGTGCAAAATTAACGAGCACTGTATGGCAAGCTTTAGGGTTTCGGTAGGTGTTTGGAAAGAATATATGAGAATGTTTGATAGAATAATACTGCGTTTTCCTTCACCGCTTCGGATCTACAAACAGTGTGTGTCTGTCAGCCGTTGATGATTGATTGTATTCGTTACGCCAGATTCCGCTTAGGTTTTTTATTTAGATTTTCAAATTTAATTTTGGAATATTTTCTTGCAAGAGTAAGACTTTGAAGAGAAGATTGTTTCAAGAATCTACAAACATAACCTGCTTGGAGTGAAAAAGCGGGTCAACTTTTGCGCTTTGTTGAATTTTCCAAAGTTGTGGGTCGTTTTGAGAGTATGCCTAGCCTACAGCTGCAGAGATCCGTGCTATGGTGGGTACAAAGCCTCGATTTGGCATTTCCAGTAAAAAACGCACGCAGAGACTTCTCGAATGGATTCCTGGTGGCAGAAATGTTCTCCAGGTACTACCCTAGAGAAGTAGCCCTGCATTCGTACAGCACAAACAGTTGCGTTGCAGAGCGAAAGGATAACTGGAACCAACTGGCGCGGCTGTTCGCGCGCATCGGCCTGGACACGAACCAAGACGAACTCAACAACATCATGCACTCGACGGAGGGCGCGTCGGTGGCTTTCATCGAAAAGTGCTATGAGTTCCTAACGAAACGAGAGGTGAAGCGGACGGAGATCCGCAAAGACGCGATCGATCCCCCTCTGTTTGCTAGCCAGACCGCTTCGAACCTGATTCGCGCGCACCTCCGACGGCCGGAGATGTTGGACATGCAGGACATCGAGATGATCCAGGAACGAAACGAGGAAGTCCTTGATTCGCACAAGTCTAGGCTGGCAGTGCAGAGGACGTCTGCGGAGTACTCTTCGTACATCTTCGACAAGAAGGACAAGTCTGGGGATAAACTGGGGTCGCCGAAGGAGTTCTCGGAAAGCAAGATATCGGCAAACTCCCCCCTGGAGCAGAGCATTGCGACGCTACAGAGCCAGCGCAGTGTGGCGCCCACGAACTCTTCGGCGCCCTCGGTGGAGGTCAAGGAGGTGCGTGTGCGGCAGGTGAACATCAACCCGGCGAAGCTGCGTGGTGGAAATCGCGGGCAGCGCACGATGTCGGTAATGCCCGGCAAGAATAGCCCGAAATTTGCGAACGGCGACAACTCGGAGGGGAGCGCCGTGCCCTTGGTGAATTTGATGGACAAAGCGGTGTGGGACGTGTTCTCCACGGGTGAGTTGGAAACTGAGGGGCTCTTGAGAAATTTACGCGATTCCAATAGACCGTGCGACTCGCTTGCCTACCTGCTGGAGCACAAAACCGACGCGGTGCCCGAGGAGCTGATTTCCAAGGCGTTCTTGGCACTGGAGAATGTGTTTGACTCCGCAGACGCACGCAACTCGGTTTTGCAAAGCGTTCAATCACCCAAGCAGTTCTGGGAGGTCTTCTCGCTCTTCTCGCACGTGTTCAGGAAGTTACCCGAGGGCAGTCTGACGTACAAGTCGGCGCAGAAGAGCATCTGCGCGTACGGACGAGTAGGTTCTCTGATGAACCCCGAGGCTTGCGAGGTGATGTTCTTCAAAACAATCTTCCCGCGCATCCGCTCCACCTTGGAACAAAACGCCGGCAAGCGCCAGTCTCTTTTGCAAATCCTGTACAGCTTTGTGCCCACAAACAGCTCAGCGCACATCCGCATCGTCAAACGCCTGCATAGCGAGATGGTCAACAAGCTCGACCTCTTCATTCAGTGCTTGACCTTCCTGATCTACCTCGAGACGGACCTGAACAATGAGGTGGACGGCGACGCTCTAGTGGACCTGTACTTGTACTATGCGGTGATCGGCTCTGAGATGGCTTCCCCCAATACCCGCACCGCCAGCGTCGCCATGCTATGCGTGCTGAGCGCGACGCACCCGGACCCGGTGATTCGTCTGATTCCCAAGGTGAAGGAGATGGCCGCAGACCCATGGTGGGAGCTGCGTTCCACTGTGGTGATTCTTTGCTCGAAGCTGCTCGAGGTAACCTTACCCGGCTGCCTGTCGGAGACCCGCAATTCAGAGGGAAAGGAGACCTCCGCCTCGGAAACTAAGGACGGCGATTTAGGCGATGAGGAGGAAATTCGGGACCAGCTCGTGGACCTTTGCTTATCGCTGTTCAGCACAAACAGCCCGGAGAACCTCACTCTTATCGGGCTGGTCTACCTCGCGCCTGTGATCAACATGCAAACGCCGCCGCGTCTAGTGGAGCGTTTCGTGCAAATTCTACTAGCACAGACCAAGGATAGCTGGATGGACGACTTTCAGGTGTTTCCTTTGCTGGACATCAGCACTGGCGTGTACAAGCTGCCCTTGACGCCGACCTCCGGGATCTCGTACTTCCTGGAGCCTCTGTGCAATTCCTGGGATGGACTGGTTGTTGCGAACGAGATCATGACCCAGGTGCAATCTCAGGACAATCTGGAGAAGTGGCACGCGCTCGCGCTAGAGTCGGCCCTGTGCAATGAGGACTTTTTCACAGGGCCCGTGTGGGATGCCTTCTTTCCGCTCGCTGAGAACCACCTCTGCATTTCTCTTTGTGACCCGGAGGTGTGCGAGATTGTCGCCAAGATATTCCTGCACTTTGCTACTGTGTCCCCGCTCGGCTCAAGCGTCTTTGAGCTGCCCACCTTTATCCAGTGCGTCAAGCTCTTGTTTACAGGGAAGGAGGGAGGATTGGATGAGAACGCCAATTTGTTCTGCCAGAAGTCCTTTGCTGATGTATTTTCAGGCTTGCTTCTCGAAACCCCTTCGTCTCCCGTGGCGAACGCTGTGGCAGACTTTGTGTTGAAGTTTTCAAGCACCTACCCAGAGCTACTTCACAAGAGCGCTTATTTGGCGAGCCTGGAGGCGAATGCCGGCCAGATGATACCGGATAACCCCTAGTTTCCTTCCTTACATCCAAACCTTGGAAGAAAAGAATTCGAACGACTTGATAGGCGGTCTTTCATTATTATAGGCTGGATTAAATTGAAGAACTCACCTCGGCAATCCCAAAAAAAATCTTGCATGCCCTTTCTGAACCACTCCACAAGCTGAAAAGCAAACCGCGGCGGCACACTCTTGAGCAGCCCCAAAATCGGGTTCAAATGCTTCTTGAACTCACTACGCGTCAAACCCTCAAGAGACAAGATCTTAAGGATGAGCTCCAAAACGGAAAACTCTGGATGCAGCTCGTGGAAAAAGAAAATCACAACCTCCTCGCTCTTGAGAAAGCTCAGCTTTGTCCGCTTTCGCCCCTAGCCCCTCTTTTAGAACCTTTCACCTTACTCCCGTTCGTTGATCCCGGCTTGGTTCCGCGGTTGGAGCTAAAACGCGGGCCTTGGCATTTGGAAGACTATTGGCCTTTGGAAGACTTTGAGTTGGAACCGTTCCGGGAAGAACTGTGCCTCCTCTTCTTCCCACTCTTCGGCTTCCTCTCCGTGTTCTCCTCGGACAACATCGTCGTGCTGTACTGCTTGAAGAGCTCGTCCAAGACGGCCTGAGCGATATGTTGGTTAGCGTCCTCCGTGATATGGACACCATCCACGCTGCGGTCCATGTCCACCTCCGCGGGGCACGCCACATGCACGAACTTGTGTTTTTTACACACTTGCGCGTAGCACTTGGAGAACTCCTTGCTAATCAGCACGCTCTGAACGTCGTAGCCCATCTCCTCGCTCAGCATGTTGGCCACCACAAGAGGTGGCGAGACCAATATCACCTTAAGCTCGTTATATTCCTTGTTTTTCGCGCCACGTGTTTTCTGCGCCTGCTTGGCGTCGTGCCGCGCCCTGTGGATTTCCTGCGCGGTCACTCCGATCTGCGCTACATTTCGCGCGATCTCCTGAGCCATGTTCTCCACGCCGCGCACCTTGGTCTGAATGCGGATCCGCTCCTTCAGGTCGTTCGTGCCCAGCAAAATGATCAGACACTCCGGGTCTTTAACGCCCATGAACTCCGCCGGGAAGTGCTTGGAGCCGTTAAAAAAGTGGGGCTCCGAGCCAGTCATCCAGGAATTGTCCCCGGTGTCGTCCCATTTGGACGTGCGACTGCACAGCGCGCTGTCCGTCACGCGCACGCCGAACCGCTCGAGCTCTTTGGACACGATGCGCGGCCAGGGCTTTTTATATCGCCCAGTGTAGTTATGGGCCATGCCCCATGACAGTGAGTCCCCGTAGATGAAGATTGTCCCGTTATGCTCGTCGGGTAGGGTTTGCATCTCGTCCTCCAAGTTTTGGAGGAATTCGGCTTCTCTCTCGTCTTCCGAGTCCTCGGAGTCAGAGGTAACGTGGTCGGACCCCATTTCCTCCTCCTTTTCTTTTTGTGACTTCTTCTTCTTCGTCTCCAGGGCGCGCGCCTGCGCCTGAAGGAGTGCCGTCACTTCCGCAATGCTCTCGCGCGTGGGCGACTTGCATTCTTGATATACACTGGGGTCATCGTTGGATTTTTCGGATTCTGATCCGGAATAAGAAGTTCGACACCTCTTGATCCTCAAGGGCTCCATTTCGGGAAGGAAAAGAAAGGATTTCAAATTTTGGCGCTTCCTGCGTTTGGAGGTTGAGGGAGAGAGTTTAGGGGGGAGTTCAAGTTGAGATCTGTGACATATAGGAAATTATTCTTGTGTCTCCTTTCTCGAAATCCTTTCAAAAGTTGTGAATTTTTCACAACGTTTTCCTTGCAAATTGCGAGACAAAGGTCTAGATTTAGCGGTTGATATTTTCAATTTGTCGAGATAAACATAGCAAAATCTCTTTGTTGGAATAAAAACAGAAATGGATTGAAGAGGAGAGGAGAAAATGCCGGTGGAGAAACTAGCTGTTGTCTTGGCGGGGGTCCTCGGGCTCATACAGGTCGTAAGCGGAAGTACACCTAGTCTACTATACCACACTAATATTGCAGAGAGCAACGATGGGTTTTCTGCTCTTTTATCGGACGACGAGCGATCAAACAACTACAACTTTGACAAATATTATTTGGAGGTTTTGATGGACCCGTGCCGCAAGCACATGCACGACTGCTGCTGGGACATTTATGGATCGCCTGAATACGTGCGCTCGTCGTCCGCCATGTTCGTCGGCTGGGTTTGGGCCCTAGGCCAGGACGGTGACCCGTACCGCGCACGCAAGCCTTTAAAGGGAGACTGGGAGAGTCTGAATGAGACGAGCTCAGTATTCAACTACAAATTTCAGGTGATTCAGGCCGATGAGGACTATGTTTGGGCTCTCAACGAGCCGGACGAGGAACTCTTCCAACGCAAGCTGGACGGGTCGGACGCGTGGAAGCTCGTGTCCGGTATCGCGCTGAGCTACATCACTGTAGACTCGCCGTTCGCAGTATACTCTATCACAAAGAAAACCAACGAGCTCATGCTGTGCTGGAAACCATGCGGCGGCCAGTGGGTCAAGCCGGTGCACTCGCCCCGGCACTTTGCCCAGGGCGCGGCGTGGGATGAGCTCCCAAGGGCGAACTTCTCGGAAAAGGTGTTGCAGGTAGATGTCGACATTACCCATGTATATTGCGTGCTCGAGTCGGGCAAGGCTTGGGTGATGCGCGTCGAGCTGGACCCGCGTCTGGCACTAGGCTGGCTGGACGTGCTGGATGCGAGCTGGGTGGACATCTCGGGGACGGAGGAAATAGAATTCGTCTCCGCCAGCAGCGAGGAGTATTTGTGGGTCGTCACCAAAAACGGCGACGTCAAGGTCTGCGCAAAGCCCTGCCTGAGCGGGAGCTTCCTGGAGACGCCCGCGCTGCCTGGCGAGAAGATCGTCCGAGTGGACGTGGACCAGAATTATGTCTTGGCGCTCACCGAGCTTGGGAACCTGTACCGCCGCGAGAACTACTTCTCGGCCGATATGCCAACCTGGGAGCCAATCCCGAATCCGATGGACTACCCGGCGAAGCTCGCCACGCCGGACGACGGGTTTACATTCCTGACTATGAGTTCGTCAGCCCAGATCATCGATCGCTTCGACACATTCTCCGCAGAGCGCGAGGGCCGCGTGTGCTTTCTCATCAAGAACCAAGGCGAGTGCAACAAGCGCAAGGACGAAAATTGCGCGTGGAATAAGGCGCAGAAAAAGTGCGAGAAACAGGTACCCTCTTCGAAAACGCGCCTCCAGGCGAGTGAGGTGGTTTTCGACGACCCTGACTGCGTTATGCTCAGGTCGCTCAATGCGGAGGGTGAGGAGGTCAAGACGCCGGGATACGCTCTGGTGCAATCGCACGAGCTTTCAGGTCTCAGTGTCATCGCCGACCACGAGTGCGTCGGCGAGGGCGTGCGCAAGGCCTTGGCCGAAAAGAGGCCCGTGTGCTGGGACCACAATGACACGGTGGTCGCCTCCAACGACTGCACGTCCTTCCACGGAGACACCTACCAGTACTGCCTCACGGTGGGATTTTCCAGCACGGCTTTCATCCCGCAATGCGGCGGCGCTTTCAAGCAAGATCCGAATTGCGGGGTCTTTCTTGAGGTCCACAAGCCGGGGCCCACTCTCAACCAGGTCTTGTCAGAGGTACGCATCCCCCCTCACTCCTCGTTCACTTCTGGCTTCCGCACCACCGAGCTGTCCATGTTATATTCGCCCAGAAATGAACAAGGCGATTTGATTCTTGACCCAGACCAGACTCAGGTGCGCACCTTGTGCTACGGTGAGTACGAGTTGTGGTACGTGCAGCGCACGCAGAACGCCGGAAGGAGGGATCGTTTCGTCGAGTACAAGAAGAAGTTCCACGTCGAGTGGCCTCTCTGCACCTTCAGGCGCGCTGAGGAACGCTACCTTCCTTACCATGAATTCAATGACGTGTCTCTGGATTTGAAAAGCCTGAACTTGTTGCACATCGAGGGTCTAAATTACTACTAGTCTTTTTTACCATAATACCAATCAAAGATCGAGTCGGGAGAGGCCACGCCCCACACGAAGCTCGCCGTGAAAACCCAGTTCAAAGAGGTATTCTTCAGGATGCCCTGTTGCTCCCAGCGTCGTCCCGAGCAGGTGGCTCTTTCTGGGATGATCCTAACCCGCTTTCCGGTCCGCAAAGCGTACTTGCGCGTGCGAGAGACAAAGTCCAGGTCCTCCATCATCTTGAAGGGTGCAAACCCGCCCATCTCTTGGAAAAAAGAGCGTCGTACACCCAGTGCCTGATCACCGTACGGCAGCCATAGAAAACGAGATCGCAGGTTGGTCCAGAGCGAGATTTGGGACGACACCGCGGGGTTATCCACCTCAAACTCGAAAGCCGTAAGGAGGGTCTCTCGGTTGGCTAGCTCTTGGCGTACCAGCTTGTCAAATTTAAACGGCAGCCGCGTGTCGGCGTGCAGAAATAGCAAAATCTCGCCCGACGCAACACGTGCGCCGCTGTTCAAGCAGGGGCCCCGACCCGCACCTGGTGTACAACTAGTTGAAGAAATAAGAATCTCGCATGTTTTTTGCGCCCTTTCCAGCCCCTGCATTGTGTCGTCCGAGCATCCGCCATCCACTACAACTACCTCGAGCTCCTTGAGATTTACGGCCGACCGTGTGAGGTTTTCCAGAGTTTTGAAGAGCCTCTCTGAGCCTTCATTGTATGCAGGAATGATTACGGAGATTTTCTTGGTTTTTGAATTACTAACCTTTTCCTCAACCGGAAGAAAAGTTGAGGAGGGACCTATTGCTAACTTTCGGGAATCCCCCCCTAATGATAAGTTTTTGAAGTTTTTACCCATGTTCATAGCAACATAAGGCCAGAGATTGGGGTTTGGTAAAAAAGGTAGGACATATCTGTTTGGAGAACAGCCTCAGTCAGTAAACCTTGATGGCGAAGATTGAAAATCTCATTTTGAGGTCATCATTCAATGAAAGTACGTACATGATAGAGGCTCCACAGAGACCGAATGACAATTTCCTCAGGCCCTGTCTTAGAGACATCTTGGGCAGGCCGAATCCTCCACTTCTGATACAGTCTTCTCGAGGGATTCCTTGAAGAAAGAGGACGCAGTGTTTTACTATAAAATCCAATGAATGAATACAAGTACATTGAACTTCTCGGAAAGGGATCTTTTGGCGAGGTGGCTCTCCACAAATCGAGAAAAACAGGCCAGAGCTTCGCTATCAAAGTTTTGAGCCACAGGAACTTTGAGAATTGGTAAGTTTTGTTGCACTTTGGGTTACACAACTAATAAAATCTAATTTTGCATAACCATCACCAAATTCATTGAGAATCACCCGCTCTACGACCCAAAAGCGAATTCGCTCTTAACGTTTTCACGTTTTAAACCACAGGAACGAATGTTTGAAGCTAAGAGAAGTGCGCTCTCTGAAAAAAATGGGCCAACACCCCCATATCGTCTGCCTGAAGCAAGTAATCCGCCAACATGGCAAACTCTTCCTGGTCTTTGACTTCCACCCGTCCAACCTTCTGAAGCGCGTGAACGAGCAGCGGAAAGAGAAGCGGCGCTTCCCCGACGCGCAAATTCAGCGCTGGTCCCAGCAGATCCTGTCCGCGCTGGCCTACATCCACAGATACGGGTTTTTCCACCGCGATATCAAGCCAGAGAACCTGCTGCTGGACAGCGCGGGCGACATCCAGGTGTGCGACTTTGGATGCGCGCGCGAGGTCCGCTCAAGGCCACCGTTCTCCGAATACGTGTCCACGCGGTGGTACCGCGCGCCTGAGCTGGTGCTGAGATCCACGCAGTACAACTCGCCCGTGGACATCTGGGCAGCGGGCGTACTGATGGTGGAGCTCCACACACTAAGACCGCTCTTCCCTGGGACGGACTCATTGGACCAGTTGATCAAAATATGTACAGTTTTAGGACCTATTTCGAGCGGGAACTACCCCGAGGGGCGCCGCTTGATGACGACCAAGATGGGTTGGGCGAAAGTGAATCTGAATGTCCCAAAACCTGTGCCTTTGCATGCGCTACTGCCCAAGACTACTGATCCGACCTGTATTGGTTTAATTGACAAGATGCTCCAGTTGAACCCGGCGATGCGGCCAAGCGCGAGTGACTGCTTGCAATCTCCGTATTTCCATGCTGACTTGGGTGGTTCTCCTTTGGAGAATCCCTCGTCTTCAGAAGCAAAGCCTTCCTCTTCTCTTCCATTCAGGCTTGTTTCGCCCGGCAAGCGATCACCGCCAAGGTCGTTTCATCCATCTCCCCACGATGAAACTAATTTACAAAAAGCAGATGAAAAATCTTGCTTGTCTTTTTCAAAATCCCCAAAAATCGAGAACGAGACTGACCCTGTGGATGTGCTCATGGAGGAGCTGCTGAACTTTACTGATTCCCCAAAATCCGCAGATTTGCCTGCCCCCAGGCAAAAGACTTTTTCAAAAAATCAGTTGGAGTCCCCGAAGCCAAGGACCTCCCCAATGTCTGGGTCTGGGTCTGGGTCTGGGTCGCCCGAATTGAGGAAGAAGAAATCAAAGCCCAGTGCTCAAGCAACCAACAAGTTGGAGTTTGAATTTGATTCTATCCCTGAGATCACCCAGAAGGACAATACACACACAAAGTTGGCACGGCAAACTTCAGAAAGTAGCAACGAGGATGACTCTCCAATCCGACCAGTCATGAAAATGAAACCCAAGCCTTTACCAGAGCCTCCATCACTTCAAATTGAAGAAAAAGAAATCCCCCTAGTGACAGTTTTGAAAAAGAAAAAAGCGGTTGTAACTGTTCCTGTGATTTTCCCTTTGGAAAATAACAACACAG
>JACKZZ010015126.1_pt1 | contig 13387 bp, 16 predicted proteins | sample 8027871 | NCBI WGS metagenome assembly JACKZZ01 (sample SAMN15724774, study PRJNA655200) | protist metagenome | isolation source: fluorescence activated cell sorting (FACS) single amplified genomes of... | place: USA: West Boothbay Harbor, Gulf of Maine | collected 2000-07-19
GGTGGTAGTCCTGGTCCACTATCAACAATGGATAAGTTATCTTATGCTGATGACACGACAGCAGCAGTTCCTGGAGCAGCATTAAGTGTGGCACGTTATTCCCTTGCCGCATCAAGTGCCAGGGCAAATGGTCTTCCTGCCATCGCACCTTTCCCTTTCCCTGTTATCGTATAAGTAGTGCTATAATAAAAAAAACCTTTGATATGAAACGCAGTATTATAATCATTGATAATTTCTATTCTGAACCAGAAAGAGTTCGCCAGACTGCTTTAAATTCTCTATACCCCTCTCCTGAATCTGGATATACATATCCTGGAAAAAACTCACAAAACAACTACTACTCTTCAGAACTCCACAACCGTTTTGAGTCAATTCTGAATCGAAAATTAACTCCAGCAAAACCGAATGGATATTTTCGATTATCATTAGAGTCTGATACTTTCCAACAGGATGTTCATGTTGATCCTTCATGGGAATTTGGTGCGGTATGTTATCTGAATACTCCAGAACAATGTATTGATGAGGGTGGGACATCATTCTGGATGCACAATAAAACAAAGATGGAACGTTGTCCTCAAACTGATGAACAAGCAAAGTATTATGGATACTCTTCCGCAAAAGAAGCATGGTATACTACAGTATATGGGGAAGGTTTGGATCGGTCAAAATGGACTCGATATTTACTTTCTCCAATGAAGTATAATCGTATTGTAATATTCAGAGCAGATTTGTGGCACTCTCATAACTATAACTTTGGAAATACATTAGAGAATGGTAGAATGGTTCAGTTATTCTTTTTTAATCCTACGACTTGGTGAGTATGAATAAAACTTATTATTTTATGGCGGGACTTCCACGATCAGGAAGTACATTGCTAAAGAGTATTTTGAATCAAAATCCAGAACTTCATACAGAACCAGTCAGTCCCGTATTAGAACTCACTCATTATACCAATACATACTTTCAAGACAGTGAGCAGTATCTTGGATATCCAAAACCAAAATCAGCACATAAAGTCATCTCAAGTATCCTTGAAGATTATTATGATGATGTAGAAAAACCATTTATCATCGATCATTGTCGGGCATGGAGTAATAATATCCAAATGCTCAAAACTTTTATTACACCAACTCCAAAAATTATTTGCCCTGTTAGAAATATCACAGAGATATTGACATCTTTTATTACAATGATACATAGAAATTCGAGTCAAGTATCTTTTATAGATCAACATTTGATAGAGAAAGGGTTATCAATTAATGATGATAATCGGTGTCACTATCTAATGAGTAAAGATGGAATTGTTGAGCAGGCATTATGGGCACAATCACAGGCATTTATTCGAGGTGATGATAAAAAGCATTTGCATATGGTAGAGTATGATGATTTAACAGAAAGACCAGAAGAAACAATGAAAAAAATTTATGAGTTTTTAGAACTTAATTATTATTCTCATGACTTTGAACATATTGAAAATACGCATCGTGAGATTGATGATCAATGGTATCTTAAAGATATGCATCATGTTCGTAAAAAGTTAGAAAAAAAATCAAAAAAACCACAAGATATTTTAAGTGCTGATATTCTAAATAAGTATAGTAATTTAGAGTATTGGAAATATACTAATCATAGGTATTATTAGATATGACAGACAACAGAGGAGTTTTTACTTTAAGAAAAATTATAGAAGATAGAGTTCCTCTTGATAGATGGGTAGATTTACAGGAGGTATGGGTAAATTCTCAAGATGATAGTGAATCATTGAGGTTTAATGATAATCTGGTGTCTTATAATACTGGATACTTTGGTGGTGGTCGTACTCCTAGTCCAACATCAACAATGGATAAGATTGCTTATTCATCTGATACGACAACAGCAGTTCCTGGTGCAAACTTAACTGGGACAAGGTATGGTCTTGCTGCAGCAGGAGGATCAGCAGCAGGTTATTTTGGTGGTGGTGGTGGTGGTCCTGGTCTACTATCAATAATGGATAAGGTCACTTATACGTCTGATACCACTGTTGCTGTTCCTGGTGCAGCATTAAGTGCAGCACGATATTTTCCTTCTGCTGTAGGAAACATAACAGCAACTTATTTCACCGGAGGTAGAGCCGGCAGTGGGACTTATTATACTCAACTAGAAAAAATCATATATTCTTCAGATAGTATTGCTCCTGTTCCTGGCGTAAACTTATCTGCAGCAAGATATCAAATGGCATCTACTGGAAATACTATAGGTGGGTATTTTATTTCTGGTGATCAACAGGGAGTGGGTGACGTATCAACAGCAGAAAAAGTTACATATTCTACTGATACTATTGCTGCAGTTCCTGGTGCAAATTCTACTTCTGCAGCTAGAGCAAGGTCAGCAGCAGGAAATAATACTCAGGGTTATTTTGCTGGAGGGTATGGTGGGTATACATCTTTTGATAAACTTACTTATTCTACAGAGACGACTGCTTTTTTACCTGGAGTAAATTTAAGTTCCAATACTATATGGGCAGGTGCTACTGGTAATAGTGAAAATGGATACTTTCAACCTGGTCTAACTTCCTCATCTTTTGATAAACTCAATTATTCTACAGATACGATATCACCACTTCCATCGGGTGCTAATTTGAGTGTTTCTAAACAGAAGAACGCCGCAACAAGTGCCAGGGCAAATGGACTTCCTGGACCACCAGCAGAAACACCAACACCTCAAATAGCTTTTGAACCAACTCCTAATACTGGATATTTTAGTTCTGGTTTTTCTCCTTCAGTGCCAGGAAGAACTTCGTCAACAGATAAGATTGATTATTCCACAGATACAGTTTCTTCACTACCTAGTACTAATTTGAGTGTAGAAAAATCTGGAAGAGCATCAACGGGAAACTCTACTGCTGGGTATTTTGGAGGAGGAAGTCCTGGTCCAGTATCGACGATGGATAAAATTACTTATTCAACAGATACTGCAGTAGCGGTTCCTGGAGCAAATCTTATACTACCAACTTTCCCAGGTGGTCCAGCATCTCTTGACGGATTTAGATTTAATTTTGCTGCAGTTGGAAACTCTACTCATGGATATTTTGGTGGTGGTATTGGGTTTGTTGGCGGTGATTACAGTCACGTTGAAAAATTAACCTACTCATCAGAAACACCAACAGCAGTTCCTGGAGCATTTTTATCTGTTGGTAGACAGTCTCTTGCTGCCACAGGCAACTCTACTGCTGGGTATTTTGGAGGAGGAACTCCTGGTCCAAGGTCAACAATGGATAAACTGACATATTCATCTGATACCACAGCAGCAGTTCCTGGTGCATTTTTAACTTTTCAACAAGTCCCGTCTCCAACAGGAAGATTTGGTCTTTCTGCTACAGGTAACTCCGATGCTGGGTATTTTGGCGGTGGTTCTGGTAATAGTCCAACAACCGTTGTAGAAAAATTAGTATATTCTTCAGACACCACATCTAGAATTCCTGGAGCAAATTTAACTGTCGGACGTTTTGGAAATGCTGCCACAGGCAATTCTTCGTCTGGTTACTTTAGTGGTGGCATTAGTATTTCATCTATAGACAAGACTGACTATTCTACTGATACAACAACACTAATTCCTGGATCAAATTTATCAATTAATAGAAATTCTCATAGCGCATCAAGTGCCAGAGCAAACGCACTCCCTTCATCAACGTCAATAGGCCCAGTTTTAGTATAAGTAGTGGTATAATAAAAGAAAAAATTATATGTCTTTAATGATTGGACTTCCTTGTGCCGGAGGTATTGTAAGTGAAAAAACAACTCTCGGATTGTTTAATCTGGGAAAGAGTTTTGTAAGGAATAATATTCATCATGGATTATTAACTCTAACCAACTCTTCTTTGATTACTCAGGCACGATCAAAGATTGCAAATTTCTTTATTAATAATACAGAACATGATTATTTGTTCTTTTTGGACAGTGATATTGGATTTAATCCAGAAGATGTGATAAAATTATTATCATATCAATTACCTATTATTTCTGGTGCTTATCCAATGAAGATTATACCTGAACGATATTGTGTTGATGTTATACAACCAGAACAAAGACACGGTGATCTTCTTAAAATTAATGGGAATGGGATGGGATTTGTTTTGATCCATCGTCAAGTGTTTATAGATATTGCAAGACAATATCCAGGACTGAAGTATGTCCCATCAGACTATCATTCTGATACTCCACATACTCAGGCAGAAATGAATAACTCATATCATTATTTTGCTGAACATAAAACAAACAATAGTTTTGCATCAGAGGATAAAAGTTTTTTTCATCGAGCATCACAAGTTGGTTATGATGTTTGGTTAGATACAAGTATCAAACTCAATCACACTGGTTATCACATTTATCAAGGATAGTATTATGAAATCTGGAGCAACTGAAACATCATATCAATACCTGCATGAACATTATAAATTTCCAGACAATGTTTTTGTTTCTCATATTCCACAGGAACTGAAAAAATCAACTCATGAATATAAAATTTTATGGGCACATCATGCATATGACCAGCAAGTATTTTTAAATTTTGAACATGACATTGTAAATCATATTGTTTCTCCATCGCAATGGAATAAAGATCAATTTATTAAGTATCATAATGTTCCTGAAGATAAGATTACTGTAATACCTAATGGTGTTGCTGATATGTTTTCTTATTCTAATCAGAAAACAAAAACAATGATTTATACTTCTATACCTTATAAGGGTCTGGAAGTATTATCAAGAGTTATACCATTGATTACTCAAAGACATCCTGATGTGAAGTTTAAGATATTTTCATCAATGTCTTTGTATGGTCCTGGACCCGATCAGTTCTTGCACATTTATGATCATCTCAAAAAGATGTCAAATGTTGAGTATTCGGAGGCAATTGATCGTGAGGAATTGATAAAGCATTATCAAGAATCTGCATTCTTTATTCATCCTTGTACTTGGGAAGAAACATTCTGTGTTTCAATGGTAGAAGCAATGCGATGCGGTGCATATCCGATCATCACTGATATTGGAGCACTATCCGAAGTTGCCGGAGAAAAGAATGCAAGTGTAGTTCCAATTGAGGGAGAACCAACATCAAAAGGATTTAAGGTTACGGACAACTTCATAAATACATTTGCAGAGACTTGCTGTGAAGCACTGAATTATTACGATCAGGAGCAAACATATTATCATAAAGTCTCAAAAATAATCTCTGATTATGTTACTGAAAAATATAATTGGAAAACCATTGCAGAACAATGGAAACTGCTAATTTCACAAATAACAAATCAAACTATGACTATTGAAAATTCTTCAGAACTTACTTATACTCCAATTGATTCTCATCAAGCAGTTACTGACGATAATTATCTTCATCAGGCATTTCAGAATGTACTTCGATGGGAAGAGAGTGATAAAGAAATGGCGCAAGGTCGCACAAATTTCCAACTTGAAAAATTTATTGGTCTGAATACTCACAATATCTCTGTTTCTTTTGAGCACATTCTCAAAGAACGCCGTATCATGGCAACAGGGTATATGTATAAACTCATTGAAATGAAAGAAAAAGTGCGTGAGTTTGATTATAAATGGGCAGATAAGGAAGATAAAACTCAACCAATTATGTGGGAAATTGGTGGTCCTGGTGGGAGTGGAAAGAAACTCTGTTGGTATGATTTGGATGAACTTGAACTAACTCATTATTTGAAGTCAAGTGAGATGGAGATTCGTGATCGTCTTCATCAAATGGAGCACCTAGATAAGATGCTTGATAAACTCATTGAGCAAAATGATGGAAAAGTACCTGATAGAGAACAATTCTTAGAAGAAAATCAAGAGTATTGGGACACAAGACTTGCAGAGCAGGCATTAGATGATCTGATGGCATCGCAGACTGGTATTTCTGGTGCAAATCTTCAGGCAATGCGTCGTGCTTCTGCACCTTCAATGGTTGATCCAAGAAATAACTTCAAGGAAGGTTATCTACCAATGGATAAACTACTTGATCCTAGAGGACGCATGGAGTTTATTGGAGATCTTCAGAGTAAAGTGATGCGAGGTTATGAGAAACTGACTGGAACTGATCTTGGTTATGGTGCGGCAATTAAACCGGCAGAAGAGAACAAATATATTTCTGGTCAAGGATTTAAGGAAGAATGAATTCTCAAATCATTGTAGTTGATGACCTTTATGATATTCCTCATCAGTATCATAAAGGTTTTGATGAGAATCAATGTCTTATTACTGATGAGACAGTTGGTAAAATCAGTCAGATTTTAGGCAATCCAGTTAAAGTAATACAAGCATCAAATGAAGTTGGAACTACTTCTGGTGTGGTGGCACATTTAGAATGTGATTGGATTGCCGTGATTTATATGACTTTGCCATTAGAAGCATTTGGTGAGATGGGAATTCGTTTTTATTCTCATCTCCCAACAGGTCTAGAAACATTTCCGACAAAAGAAGAAATTATAAAATATCAAATTGAAGAAAAAGAAATAACTGAAGTATTTGCTTCCGATTCTAAACTATGGAAAGAGTATAGTTGTATTCCTGCAAAATATAATCGGATGGTTTTGTTTAAAGGTAATCGTTGGCACTCATATAATCTAAATAGTGGTATTAGATATCAGAAAGTAATTATAAACAATGGCTGATACTCGTGGTGTTTTTGGATTAAGGCAGGTTCTTTTATTTAAGAATAAAAATGAATGGGTTCCATTGGAAGATGTATGGAATGGAGATCCGGCAATAAGATTTAGTGATGGTGTTCAAGAAGATCCAAAAACTGGGTATTTTGGTGGTGGAGATCCTGGTCCAAAATCAACAATGGAAAAAGTTACCTACTCATCAGATACCACTGCTGCAGTTCCCGGTGCATTCTTAACTATTGCTCGTCGTCGTCTTGCCGCAACAGGAAACTCAGATGCTGGATACTTTGGTGGTGGGCTTTCTGGTACAACTCCAACAGCACTCATGGATAAGGTGACTTATTCATCAGATACCACTGCTGCAGTTCCTGGAGCAAACTTAAGTGCGGCACGAAGTTATCTTGCAGCAACAGGAAACTCAACTGCAGGATACTTTGGTGGTGGTAGTATTAACAATAATCCGCAGATTATAATGGATAAGGTCACCTATTCATCTGATACCACTGCAGCAGTTCCTAGTGCTAATTTAACTACGTCTATGCAGTATCTTGCCGCAACAGGAAACTCTACTCATGGTTACTTTGGTGGTGGAAGTGGATATCCAACAGCACCCATGCATAAGGTTACCTATTCATCAGATACCACTGCAGCAGTTCCTGGAGCAAACTTAACTGTAGCACGATATGCTCTTGCAGCAACAGGAAACTCAACTCACGGTTATTTTGGTGGTGGTATTCCTACAACAGCACAAATGGATAAGGTCACTTATTCATCTGATACCACTGCTGCAGTTCCTGGTGCAAACTTAAGTGCAGTACGATACAGACTTGCCGCTACAGGAAACTCTACTTCAGGATACTTTGGTGGTGGAGGTCCTAATGTACAATCAACAATGGAAAAAACCACTTATTTATCTGATACCACTGCGGCAGTTCCTGGTGCTAATTTAACTGTAGCACGATATGCTCTTGCCGCATCAAGCATCAGAGCAAATGGATTATTGCCAGTATTAGGACCACCAACCCCAACACCGACTTCTCAGACTGCTATAACTCAAGGCCCAATCGGTTATGATACTGGGTATTTTGGTGGAAGCGATCCGGCTGGATGCTCGGTGGATAAGATTACCTATTCATCAGATACTACTGCCGCAGTTCCTAGTGCTAATTTTGATACGCGACGGGCGTCGTTTGGTGCAACAGGAAACCTAGAAGCGGGATACTTTGGTGGTGGTGGTAGTCCTGCGAAATCGCTCATGGATAAGATTACCTACTCATCAGATACCACTGCTGCAGTTCCTGGTGCAAACTTAACTGCAGCACGAAGTTATCTTGCCGCAACAGGAAACTCAACACATGGATATTTTGGTGGTGGTAGTCCTCCTACATCACTCATGGATAAGGTGACTTATTCATCAGATACCACTGCTGCAGTTCCTGGTGCAAACTTAACTGTAGCACGAAGTCAACTTGCCGCAACAGGAAACTCAACACATGGTTATTTTGGTGGTGGTACATCACTCATGGATAGAGTTACCTACTCATCAGATACTACTGCGGCAGTTCCGAGTGCAAACTTAACTTTTAATCGTTATCATCTTGCTGCAACAGGAAACTCAACACATGGGTATTTTGGTGGTGGTCGGGATCCAGCTAACTCATCACAAATGGATAAGGTCACTTATTCATCAGATACCACTGCTGCAGTTCCTGGTGCAAACTTAACTGTGGCACGATATGCTCTTGCCGCAACAGGAAACTCAACACATGGTTATTTTGGCGGTGGGGTGCCTGGTCCCAATTCAAGAATGGATAAAGTGACTTATTCATCAGATACCACTGAAGCTCTTCCTTCTGGTGCAAACTTAAGTATTCCTCGTCGTTTTGCTGGAGCATCAAGTTCCAGAGCAAATGCGCTTCCTACAATTGGATTTACTCCTGCCCCAGTAATCGTATAAGTAGTGATATAATATAGAAAACCTTTGATATGATTGAAAACCCTTTATCTTATATTTTAATCCGTCCAAATGTCATTAATGATTATGGTCTGAGAGAAATGCGAGAACATATTGAAAGAACAAATAAAACAGATCTTTCAGTATTTGATCCACATAAATCAAATGAGACTGGTGGTAAAGAATGGATTGTAAATAAAGATGTTCGTGATACTCAACATGTTGAGGCAGGTCCAATATTCCCAAAAATTGTAGACCTTCTAAAGGATACAGTAAGAGAAGTCATTAATCCATTTTATGGTATTGAGATACTTGAAAGTGAAATTCCACAAATTCTTTCTTATGGTATTGGTGGTCACTACTGTCCACATATTGATGGTGAGTCATTATGGCGAACACCAGATAATGAGTTGATATGGAAAAAATCAACTGATCGTGATATCTCAATGGTTTTATATCTTAACGATGATTATGAAGGTGGGGATTTTGTTTTTCCAGAACTCAAGGTTCGTGTAAGACCCGAACCTGGAATGTTAGTTTGTTTTCCATCAAACCATCATTATAAACATGGTGTTGAACCAGTTACAAGAGGTCAAAGGTATAGTATAGTTTGTTGGGCTACTGCGAAAGGGTTTCCTACAATGGAACAGCAAAATCAAGAATTGTCTCAGAAGTATGGTATAATGATAAATAATTAAAAGATTTTATAAAATTAAAATGCAGTATATTAAACACTATTATGTAGATGATGATCGGAATACTTTTTGTTGTGAAACATCATCAAATCCAAAATACAAAAGACATCCTTGGAAAGAATATGAAGGACTTGGTGTAAAAGTTTGGTTATCTGATTCTGATGGAGTTGATGTAATGCTCGCAGAACTTCCAGATTCAACTAATGTTTCCACCGTAACTGAAGAATGTGGTAAGAATAGTATTCAAGTTTTGACCGAGACTGAGTATAATACTGTTTGGACACCATACTCTACGGCACTAGCACTTTATGGTGAGGCAAGAACTGCCGAAGAATCTGGTGATACTGATACTGCTTCTACAAAAGAAGCAGAAGCACAAACTAAGATGGATGAGGCAACAACTGCAATTCGTGCCCTTTAAATTTGACAGATTAACAAAATTATTTTTATAATTATATGAATTTTGAAGTATACACAAAAGAAAATTGTCCTCATTGCTATAAGATTAAACAAGTATTGGAATTGACCGGTACAGAATTTGATACTTATAATCTTGAAGAGGACTTTACACGAGAAGAATTCTATGCTAAATTTGGCAGGGGATCTACTTTTCCGCAGGTAATATGTGACGATAAAAAATTAGGAGGATGTGTTGACACAATCAAATTCCTCAGAGAACAACAAGTCATCAAGTCTTAACATAAATAAAAATGAAGACCACAAAAATCGTGGTATTGAATTCTTGCTCAATGGAGGTAAGAGAAAGCAAACAAAACCATTTCACATTATATTCGAAAAGATGGTTTGCTTTCTGAGATGGAAAGTAAATATTCATTTTGAGTTTTCCATCAAGACATCCCGGAGTAAGAAAAATGTTAGCAACTAGTTTAGTATTTGGTTCATTTCTGACTATTTTATTTCTCATGATGGGTCTAATGATTGGTTGGACTGCCAGAGAATACATGATGAACTATCGGGAAATTCCCAAGTTGCATCCAGAATTCTACGATCAAGATGGTAATGTTATTCCAGATGAAGTTTTAGCAGTATCTTTTAATCCCGATTATTTTGACGATAAAGAGTGTGATGATGAAGAGGAGGACTAAATAACAATACCTGTGTGATTCGCAACTATCAGGTAGAGGAGGTGCTTCGGCACCTTTTCTTGTATAAATATTATTGCGGATCACAACAGAGTAGAATGTATTACACTTACGCTTATTTGCGTGAAGATAGGACTCCCTATTATATCGGTAAAGGAACTGGTAATAGAGCCTATGTTTCACACAAAAGAAAAAATGGTGCTGATTTTAGACCTAAATTAGCAAGTCAAATTCTCATATTAAAGAATTTTGAATCTGAAGAAGAAGCATATATGCATGAAAAATATTTAATATTTTTATATGGATTGAAAATCAATAATGGATTATTAATTAATATGACCAATGGTGGAGATGGTGGTGGTCATATAAAATATTCTGATGATGAACGGGAGGAAGCATATTATAAAAAATATAAAGAGAGATTGGAAAAATATAGAGAACGAAGATTGGAATTGGAGAGAATACGAAAGAGAGAAAATAGGGAATATTATAATCAAAAGGCGATGGAATATAGGGAAAAGAATAAAGAGAAATATTTGGAATATTCCAAGAAATATAGAGAAAAGAATAGAAAAAGAATTAATGAACTTCAAAGAAAAAGAAGAAATGCTGACAAAGAAAAAACAAAAAAAGAATTGAAAGAATATAGAGATAAAAATAGAGAAGAAATTAGAAGAAAAGAAAGAGAATATTATGCCAAAAACAAAGAGAGAATTAAAGCGAGAAAGAAAGAGTTAAAATTGAGAAAACAACTTGACTCTAAAAACTAAATAGGGTATAATCATTTTAGATTTTGAATATTATGACGACAGCAACGAAGAAGAAAACGACAACGACTAAGGCAGTATCACTGGAACTTCCAAAAAATCCATTTGTCTTTGAGGTTTTAGATCTTGTATCAAAACAGAGAAGTAAGGCAAAGAAGGTTGAAGTTCTGAAGATGTATGGGCATGTTTCTTTGAAGGCAACATTAATTTGGAACTTTGATGAGAGTATAATCTCTATGCTTCCTGAAGGTGAGGTTCCTTATTCTGGATTTGAGGATCAGGCATCATCAAATGGAACTCTGAGCACTAAAATCACAGAAGAAGTTCGTAGAATGCATGAAATGGATTCATTCTCTATGGGTTCGAGTGATAAGAACGGACACACCACAATTCGTAGAGAGTTTAAAAACTTCTATCACTTTCTTAAGGGTGGTAATGATAGTATGAGTGGTGTTCGTCGTGAAACGATGTTTATCAATATTCTTGAGGGACTTCATCCATTAGAAGCAGAGATTGTTTGTCTTTGTAAGGATAAGAAACTTTCTGATAGATATAAGATCACAAAAGAAATTGTAAGTGAAGCATATCCAGATATTACTTGGGGTAATCGTTCATAATTATGGCAAATCAATTGGGAAATGCTCCCATCAAAATAGAAGAGGAACAGTCTATGACTTCATGGACACCATCAGAAAAAGAAAATTCTAAATCCGTATACGGTTGTGATATACTGATAGAGAATGGAACTTGGGAACAAGTATCTACTAAAGATTGTCCTTATGATGCCATGATAATCACTTATGTGGTTGATGGAGAAACGAGATATGATTTGACTCGTAGTCAGAAAGAAGTTCGGATCTTTAATATGTACTGGGATAAGTTTCGTGACAATCTAAAGGGCATTGGTTTTGGTATGGGAAGAACCAATCCAAAACTATGGGGACTGGAACCACCACCCCCAACCAAAAAGCGGAAATAGTTCCAAAAAAGTCGAATAAAAAATCTCTGTGAAAAAATGGATCTTTATAAATAATTAGGTAAAAGTATCCCGAATTATTTGTGGACGATTTTAGTTGGTTTATAGGAATTATCGAAGGAGAAGCATACTTCGGTATTGATAAGAATAAGAACTCTCCTGAATTTACAATCTCTATGTCTGATTGTGATGTTATAGAAAAAATTAGAAACTTTTTAGATGCTTCGATTCGTACATTTGTACCCTCTGGTACAAATGTTTCTGGAGGATCGTATAAAACTCAGCATAAGATAGCAATTCGTGGTCGTAAAGCATGGGTAATTATGCAAAAAGTAGAACCTTATCTTTCTAAACGCAGAAAGGAACAAATCGCAGATGTAAGGGAAAACTATAAACCAAAGTTAACGTTTAAAACAGAAGGATATATTTCTAAAAAGAAACCAATTCATATTCCATTGTTTGACTAAATTGGTCTGTAGGGTCGATTATAAAATTGTCACAGCACCTCTTCACAGGGGTGCTTTTTCGTTTATAATACGGGAGTAGTCAATCACAATGACATGACACTCGAAATGATTCCCCTAACTCCATCTGATCTTCAAAGACCAAAAAGAATTTCACCTTTAGTAGATTGTAAATTAAAACTTTTTTTGTCTTGTATTAATGATGTTTTATTTTTAAATCCCGAAAGTATTTCTGCATTATCAGATGATGATCTTTCTCTTGTGGATGATGAAATTTGGTTTTTGTATTCAACACTTAAAGTTAAAAAATCTTATTTTGAGTCTTTAGATTTGCCTGAGTATCATGATGATTATGAACAACTTGAAAAAATTATAAGAAAAATGGTTATTGCAAAAAGATTTATCAAAGAGATTGATAGAGAAAAATACTTTCGTCTTTTTAAAAGGTATGATCTACTTTCCGACAAATATACGAATAGAGAAGAACTTAAATTTTTTATTCGTTCTATTAAATCTGAAATTAATGATTTGTTCACTAGTAAATCTCCTAGAATTTTTTCTAAAATGTGTGAATATATGCTTGATAATTATGGTGATGAAGCATTGAATAAAATGACAACATCCGTTATTTTTAACAAATCTGAGTGTGGGGTTGACTAAATACAGTATAGGGTCTATAATAGACCTATCGTTCATCAGAGGAAACTCTGACGCAAGTAAGTCGCGGAACGGAGTATCGTTCATCCCATGTTAGAACTATTATTCTACACAACTCTCACCTG
>JACKZZ010013398.1_pt1 | contig 13373 bp, 16 predicted proteins | sample 8027871 | NCBI WGS metagenome assembly JACKZZ01 (sample SAMN15724774, study PRJNA655200) | protist metagenome | isolation source: fluorescence activated cell sorting (FACS) single amplified genomes of... | place: USA: West Boothbay Harbor, Gulf of Maine | collected 2000-07-19
GTGATGCATGCCGTAGCATCACAGATCATTCTGTGAGATCTTTGCCATGCCTTTTCCGCATGAGAAACTGCCTCTCGGCCTTCTCAAAAGTGAACAGCTTTGTTGGTAATCATGCAACACAGATTTTTGCACGATTCAGATTTAGCATGACAAGTTGCACTTTTCCAGACTCAGACACTTTTACAGTTGATACGTGTTGCAGCCGACCAACACGCGCCAGCGGGAACTCGCGGACGAGGCGAAACTTTTCCTGGCGTACAGCAGTCTATTGACTCCGGAAGTCTCGAACACGGCGGACGTCGCTCTGCAGCAATTGACTGAGGTCCAGCCGTTAACCGCCTTATGAATTGCAAATATGTCTGGGTCTGGAAGAATGCTAGACTTGTCATGCAGGTTTTCCATGACCCATGAGGTCTGGCATGTAGGACATAGCATGACAGATTCTGCGAGAGTTCTGTCATGCCTCTCCTGCATGAGAAACTGCCTCTCGATTAGGTGAAAAGTGGAGAGCTTTTGGCAATCATGCAAGACAGATTTTTACATGATTCAGATTTAGCATGACAAGTTGCTTTGTTCCAGACCCAGACACTTATGCATTTGATACGCCTTGAAAGAAAACGATATCGAAATCCTGCTCTGGATTCTTAACGCGGATCAGGACGCGTATCCTGAGCACAAACGTCCCCACCACGTAGTCATTGAGATGAGAAGTCTGCTACACAAATCAGCCAGCTTTGGCTGGTGCGCATGACAAGTTTTTTGGCCTCGTAGTGTGATCCTAGTTAGCTTGTGGAGCAGCATCACAGATCTACCCTATTATGCCGATTGGAGCATTACAAATTCCAAAACACGGCTAGAAAATGTCTGCCATGCGGCCCACCCATTCCAAAACACGCAAAGGACACTTTGTCAGCAATGGGCCAACTATATGACTTCGTCAGGTCGTCCGCGACGGACGCGTCGTACTTCTAGGGTGAAATAAGGCCGAAATAAGCGGAGACTTGGATTCTCAAGTAGGAAATTTGATAGTCCGGACAAGCTTCTCCCAGAGGCAAAAAATGACAAGTCCCAGTCCCACTCAACTGTCCCCGAAATAAAATTCGAATTTGTAAAAACAAGCGGGCAAAGCAGCGTCCCGCTTCCGTCTCGTTGAGCATATGAAAAATCAAATTCGCCTTCATCACGTTGCACTTCGTGATGGATGTAACACTGACAGATCTTATTTTCTGAGGGGCCAAGCAAAAAACGAAATGACAAAGAAGTACCTGGACGACCCGCTCAGGCTGCTCTGCGATATATTCTTGTCGTGTAGGAAGAACCGTGACTTTGTGCTGCTCTGGCTCTGCAGCAGGAATCAGAGAAACGTCAGAACTTTTCTCTTTATTTCTCTGAAAAATTTCAACCGCGACCGGTAATTCCACGTGTTCCCAGCGTTGCAGTAAGCGAACGTAATTGCGCTAACTCATCAAAGAGGCAAGATATCCCACCACCCCGGATAGTCACGTGAAAGTCCACATGCTTAAAATTAATCTAGATGCACGGTCGCACACTGACGCTGATCTGTCACGGACCTTCTTACTACTTCAGGGTCTGCTTACTGCTGAATCTACCACTATCAGCGCGATTTGCGAGAGTAGGCCCGCGCTGGGGCCCGTCGGTCTCCAACGCATGAGAACTATATCGAGGCTGCGCATGCTGCATCACGCAGGGCTGACACGCAACGAAGCATTTTCACGCGTTTTTACAAACTACAAGGGGTAAACTTTTTCTAGTATTCATGCATCTCGTGCGAAAAAAACCGCCATCAACTCCGCGGCCCCCACAACCTGGGTGGCAGGATATCTTTTTCTCTGATATTATTTGAGCCGCGGCCCCAGATCTGATCCAAAGCCGTCTGCAACAGAAACCCCTGGCGTGGGATGGTCTCGCTGACGATCTCGAAAGTTGTTTCAGATCCACCAGCAGGATTCGTTGATTCGGATTCGCTAATGCAGAATAATATCGCATCACTTCCGTCGCAGTCTGCACCCAGTATCAGTTTTGGCATCCGGTTAGTTTGGGAATTTTCAACCTGCAGGCACTCCACCATCCGACGACTATCGACCCCCGCCGATTTACCCCAGTACGCCTGCAGCTTTCCGCAGATCTTCTCTTTTTTCGTGACTAGTGCGCTTGCAGTGCCTTCTTCGTAAACCGGGTTCACGAGTTGGAATCGGTTGGTGACTTCTCTCGACGCAATCTTCTTCTCACTCTCTGCCTTCATCTCCTTGTCCGTGAGCGTTTGGAGCTGCGCTGCCGGTTTGATGCCGGACTTCACGAGCGCGACGGTCCCCAGCAGGGCGCTGTCGATCCCCGAAGGCAGCGGCGCCCATTTAATCGTGAACGGCTGGGAAGGGTCAAACTTCCGATTGCCCTGCGCAATTTGGGCGGAGACCGCCGGCGCCAGCACCTGTTGACATAATAATGAGGGAAAGTAAGTAAGCATTTTGACTAATGGCATCAACTAAAATGAAGCTGGTGCTTGTCAATCATGCCGCCTCACAAGTTCTTTTATGAAATCGGGGAGCTGATTGATGAACCTGTTGCTCGTCCATCAATGATAGCTCTGAATCGACGAAGTATACGGTCAGGAAGATAAGGCGAAATCACAGTGGTACCTCTGCAGCCCCAGCTGCTGCGGCTTGGACATCGGGTTCTGGTTTTTCTGCGGCTTGGGCTGGTACTAGTACTGGGCCTTGGGCCATTCTTGCAGCGTCTGAGGAACCCTGCAACACCAAGTGGATTTGCGTCTATAGGAAGGAAAACGCCGCCTCTCGCACTAGTACAACTCAAGCCGACTCGCACAGTGAAACAGCGAATTGTATGCAGATTCTGAATTGTTTTCAAGACCTCTGATGATCCACACCAATAGCCATGCTGTGGCAAAGCCCGACTGAGAAGATGCTTAGTCTCTTCACGCGAGGAAAAAAGCACACCATCACGTGTACTGTACTTATCCCTCTATACGAGGCTGACGGTATCTATGGGAGGTTGAAATACGAGTGCATGTAAAAAAATCGTAGAGGATACAAGTCGTCCTCATAACGCTTGCAATGCTACTTGATTTTGCCGAATACGCATGAAGACTCATTCTCATTGTATTTCACGTTACTATCTACAATGACCTCGGGAAAAATGCGAAATAATTGCTTATGGTAATTTTATATAAGTATCATGATTCACAACGGCATTTCGTCATGCAGGACAGCGACAGGATTTGTCGGCGGAATGGATGTACGGACCCTGCGCAGCTTTCGTGCTCAGGTTAAGGATGAACATTCTCGTGACCACGAAAATCAACGAATAGAAATTTTCTGCGCCATACACATTCTTCTGGCGTGTTGTTCGAGTTCGAACATCGGTTTTCGAAGTAGTGCTAGACGCAGCGTCGAGTCTCCTTTTCATACCACCTGACCGGTGGGTCCATTTCGCAACCACCGCACGTTCTCCTCCCCCGGTGCGGAATTTCCACCATAGAATGAAGTCCAAAACAGGCGCCAACGCCGACGAGCCCGGGCTTTTGCAGCGCACATGACAATCTACTTCCACGAAGGCCCATGCATAACAATGCCAGAACAAGGCACGCCCCGGTTACAACTGGCCCCGAGCTATGACAATCGGGCTCGTGAATGCAAAAGCAAATGCTGCATGGTGCTAATCCAATAAATATTCTGGCTGCAACATTCAATCGATGTGCCTACTCATATTTTCTACCCACGAAGCGCAGGAGCAAGCCCGGACTCGGCGAAACGCGTCACCACGAAAATTATTTGCATACACGTGTACGCTCCTCCACGACCAGGCGACTATTCTTGTCCCCTGTGTTTATCACTGTCCATCGCCCGGTGCTTGCTTCCCACCCAACACACACGTCCGAAGAAAGATCGCCAACAAACCTCGAAGCATAACCTTGACCGTCCATCTGGGTCAGCACTGCCTTGAAGGATGAAGCCAATGGGTCTTTTAGACGCTCTCTACTGACGTATCTACTTCCCACCTTCGTGTCATCTTCTGGGCCCAACGCCACCAACTTCCCACACACTTGGTCGCCATCCTTCACCACCCCGCTTTGCAGGAAAAAGTTCGGAAACGCAGCTTGCCCTCGTCCGCTTAATTTTTGCGCGTCTTCTGGCTTCATAGCACTGAGCTTCGGTGAAGATGTTCCCAACAACCCAGCACCAGGATCAATCCGGTGAACGGTCTTGCCCCCGATCGTCATCATAAAAGCATCCCCACCAAGAATGCGTTCCAAGACTTGTTCAGGCACCTGATACAAACGTATAATTTTTTCCCCGATCGTTCATTGACACTATTCCCGATATCAAACACAGTCCAGGCTTGCGCAGTTTTCAGTATCGAATAGTGCCACGCAGACCGGCGTGGCACCACTTGATTCGGGTCGTGGTTCTCGAAATTAGACATCCTGCACTTCCCCAAGAATCATCATCATTTTTATCTTTATCATTGCTAGTCGGTCCTTCTTCACTTCAGGCGCTACATGTGGGGGGCCGCTTTGCACGAAGTTTTGAAATTAAATATCACTTTTGTCGATGCATGGTTGAGCCAATAGAGACGGACGACAAGGTCCGCGTAGTACCTCCTGTGGCCAGAGGCTCGCCCCTCGTCCCGCGTCGGGTTCTTGCTGTTGTGAAATCGGGGCAATCCCGGGATCAAGTGAGCCTTGCCGAGACGCCTCAGCATCAGCTTGACGCCCCTCGTCGGCGTCGTCGTCCTCGTCTTCTTCTTCAGGTTTTCCTTCATCATCTTCTTCGGTTTCATCGTGTTGTGGTGTCGCAGTCTTCGTCTGATCGTGTGTGAAGAGATTTGAATATTATTGTGGATTCCTCCGACTTATGTTGGTGAGCGACAGAGTGGAGTAAAGCACAACAGAAAAGCCCAACTTCTTCGATTGCGCGTGACGGTTATATAGGAAAGGCGAAACTATCGAAGACTGACGTCCTCGTGCGGGCCCCTGGGATCTACTGCTGCGCGACAGAACGAATCTACTATTTGGGCGCGAAATGCTGGCTGCAATCACTTTCTTATGTTGTTGCAAAGTCGGCCGACACACATGAGTGTCCAGCTGAACGATGTTGGTGAACTATCGCAAAGATTAAAGCAGTGAAGGAACTGTACCTCTTCCGTAGGAAACAAGTTCTGATTCTGGCGGACGAGGGTGCCTTCTTGGCCGCCGTTATAATGGTCGTAGTCATCGTCCGAAACAACACCGCCATCACCGTAGTAATTGTGCTTGGAGCGAGCCTGTTGTTGACGTGAAGAGAAGGGTTGACATCCACGAGTTGGAGTCAACGTCGTAGTTTGGTACACTAGTACGGCGATTACGATTACAAAAAACGAAATGCACTAAAAAGCCGCCTGTTGACTCTACCTCTTTTTGTATAGGTATAGTACCTGAGCTGCCTCCGGGTCATCGTCATGTTCTGCATCCACCAGAAGATCGATTTGCGTCTATGGAAAGGAAATCTCTACCTCTACCAGCAAAACACCCCCCTTCGCAGGCATGGCATATGAACAGAACATGAGTTCCCGCAGAACATCTACTAATCTCAACTGGGAACAAAACGCTGCTCTGGTAGGTGGCCGACAGTGCTGGAAGGCTCGGACGGAAACAAAGCCGGTCTCCTGTGGGAAAAGGAGCCAGCTCAGCAACCGGATTGCTTGTGCTTGTCTTCCGTTCTCCACAAATAACGCAAACCGTATTTTGAACTATTTCATGCCTAGAGTCTCTGCGACAGCTGTATACAAAAAGGTGATAGGTCATGCGTGATCAGTCAAGGCTACTATACAAAAATTCAAACTGTTCGCCAGGTTCGACCAAAGCACGACATCCCCGTTCCTCCCCTGCCTGTCGAGAATACGACATCAGAAGCAAAGAAAGAAGGTTGTTTTTTGGTCAACACGACAAAGCAGGTGGTATGCCTATGCTGCGGCGTAAGCCCACGAAAATCTCGGTGTTTCCAAGTCAACAGATGCAATAAATACCCGAACCTTACACATTTTCTGCGCAAAGCTAGCACGACCTCCGCGGCAGGGATACTTAGTTAAGCGAGCCGTCGCTTGGGCGTGCCGTGTGGCAGAGGTAGGGCGCATTCTTTCCGTACAGTGTTCTGCTGCTGAGGGAACTCTTTCTCGTTTGCCCATCGCACGTTTTGTACATCGAGCGAATCGCTGTATCAGGCCTAAGACTGCCACCGATTCTACTAGCCCTCTCGTTTTTGTGCTGTGCACTTGGTTACCTGCTGACAATGACACAACTACTTAGCATCTACAGATTTTTCTGATTTGTATTTCCGTCCAATCCCGTGGCGTAGATGGTTCAGGTTGCTCTACTGATCAGCATCCATCATAAATGAGCCTGGTCCTCGCGCATAATTCAATTGCCTATGCAGAATAGCAGTGTTCTTCAATAAGCACGGGACGAAATGCGCAAACGCAATACTCGACAGGGCGAAGAAAAGCGGTGGGAACCTACTTGACATAGTCTTGCGCGGCGCGCGTCGATATCCACTACGACCATGCGGCTTTGACTGTCCGTGTGCACAACTGACCATATCCCGTTATTGAATTTGAGACACACGGAGGACCCCAAACCGTGCTTTTTTGTCAGCTCTGCCGCATAGCCAGTAGCGCCAAGCGTCCGGAACTTGGGACGGGTCGCGAAGTAATCAATGGAACCCAGTTCAACTCCACTCGCCGCCAGCTTTCCACACAGCTGATAATCGCCGGCACCTTCGGACAACGGCTCCACGGCGCGGGATGTTGACGGCTCGAGCGTGAAGCGAGCCGAAGCCGATGCCTTGTAGGCATCGTTGGACACATCAACAGCACTTTGCGCACTGAGCCACGCCGTCGTCCTCCCGTCAACCCGGTGAACGATCTTGTCCTCGATAGTTATCATAAAAGCTACTCGGTCCCCTCCAATTCTTTGCAACATTTCTTCGGCAACCTGATAGACGCGTGTTTTTCCTTCCAGCATGCTTTACAAAACATCAGTATACGATGAAAAGGTAAGAGTGAGTCTTGGGCTTTATACAACACAAATTCCTCTCCCGATCGTCAACCACGACGTTGAACTCAGGTGTGAGCAATCGCTGTTACATCCAAAAAATGTTATGCTCTTGTTCATCGACGAGGAGCAGGTGAAAAGGCTCCACGTCGAAGTATGCCTATGCGGCGAGGAAGAGAGGGCAAAATAAAAAAAGTACCTGGCTGGGCTCTGGTGGTGGCGGTGGTGCTGCTGCTGCTGCTGCTGCTGCTGCTGCTGCTGCGGCTGCGGCTGCGGCTCGTGCTGCCGCGGGCGCGGACTCGTCGTCCTGAAGAGATATTATGAGTGACCCAGTGCTCATGTTGGTGAGTACAATGGAGTAAAGCAAAGTGAAGATCAAAAGATGAAGATGCCATCAAAGTGCCAGTGCTCTCGGGTTTCAAGGACGATATTCACAGCATCGTCCCGACACCGTGGGAGCGCCAGCGCGAACTCTGCAACATGGCACGTATACAAATAATTGTCCTTCCTCCACCCGCAGTAAGAGCGGGCCAGCACTGGCACTAGCAGCTTATATTTCAAGTGTAAAGAGCCTACGGCAGCACTTCGAAAAAAGAAGAGCCGTAGTCTGGGATAGAGTCGCGTCGAAGTATTTACGCGGCAAATTTGAAAATAATACCTCCTTGTATTCTTCTTCATCTTCTTCGTCACCGGCTTCTTGTACGTTTTCAGCTGGGTCATCCGCCTCTTCCTCGCCCCCGAGGCCGAGGACCTCGTCCTGCGACTGTGATTATATTGGTGCTTATCCTGCAGACTTGCCTAGCCAAAGTCTGTCTTTCCTCATTTTCTATCTGGGATGCATGAGTAATCCGCATCTCCACACTGATGGTCATGGTTCGTTCAAGTGTAGAGAAAGAAAAATGAGGCAGTATTTATTCGGCCTATTCCTGTGGAAAGGACAGGCCGAATAGAACTGTAGAGTCGTGCACAGTAGTGTTGAGGGACAAGCCCTACCTGCACTGTTTCCCTCAAGGAAAAAAATTGCAATACCCCATCCGTGATCAGTCCAGCGGGGTCCTGGCTTGCTGCAGCAACGCCGTGATCTTCAAAAGTTGACGCGGGCACCCACCACCTCATGCTGCCTTCTGGGTCACTGTTGTACTTTTCGCCCCGAATCACCCACGAAGCCGTATACCGCTTCGGCTCTCCTGTCCACTCCAAATTGAGCACGCGCGACGCGGGGCATAACTTCCCGTGGGGAGTCTGCTCCCCACACGGAGCAGACGGATTTTCCGGCCAGGCAAAGTATTCGTGCGCACCATCCATAGCACCCAGCAGTATTCAAGGAAATTTTAAGGCTAGGGACGATGAAGCACACGTCACAAACTACACCCTTATCTCGCACGCATCTAATCTCAGCAGCACGCAAACGCCTTCGCGAGCCATGCGGCTGTTCTTCACATCCTGCAACTCCGCTTCCAACATTCGGTTGGAGATGGAAGTGCTTGCAGCTTTTTGATGGAGTCGAAATACAAATGCCTTCAATGTACGTCATGGCCAATCTTCTTGGAGTTGTATGATACTGGACAGATGTCTTCATGCACGCTCTTTTCATAAGTAATTCATGTGCTTTATCATCTTGTAAGGTTGGTTCAAAATTTTTGCTTGCGTAAGACTCAGGCCGGTTTCGTCTGCAAGGCTCGAGAAAATCGCGTACTCTTCCTTGCCAAAAATCGTGCGGGCTATAGTACAAAAGAGATTCCCCACCTTGTTCTTTGCAGTAGCAGTACTAAAAACGCAAACAGATAGCTGGTTCTCCGCATGGAGAAAAATACTTCTTCGAGTGTTGCGCGCATGCATTCAAGAAAAAGGTGCGACCTGGCGAAAACCTCGCATTTCTTTAGCACCAGCCCATGAGGTTTGCACTGTGGCATTAATCGACAGACAGATTGATGCTACCTTTTTTCCCGACGCCGACAAATACGAAATGCACATGTACAAATCGGTACACAAGGCCAAAGATTGCGGTGAGAAATGTCTTTGCGTGAATAGTTGTAACCGGCTTTAATATACTTTCGGGACCACCGAGAAGCTTCTCGAGGTGATCCAGCACGTCGTCTTTCCCACTCTGTTGTGTGTAAACGAAAAAACTCGAATCTGAGCTCGGGGGCGCTACATCTTTTAATCCGAAATTGCAGCGAGTACGAATCGCACCCACCGTATATCATTTTTTCCCAGTAAAATATATAGCCAAATGCAGGCCTGCAACGAAGCATTGCAAGTGCATTTCGCCGGTGCAGTGCAGTCGTGTTGTGGCAGGTGCATCACGACCACGCTTCCCCTGCTAGCACGAAAGCGCGCCGCACGTCTTCGCTTCACGGTCTATCTTCGGGCAATCCCTTGCCCGCGGAAGCGAATATGACGTACAACGGCTCAGCGCCGCTTCTCATCCTCAAGAAAACCCGGCTTCAGCTTCCATCAAAACAGTGAAGTCAATGCACGAAGCAAGGAGGGCGCGAAACTCGACTTCTCCGGGTAGGAACCGAGAGGCGAGGGCGAGAAAACGGCCGAGGGTAGGAAGAGACCCACGACGACGCACAGATACAAGCGACGGCATACGTTCATCTTAGTACTGCTGCGACCAAAACTGAAAAAATGAAAATAAAAACATCATACCTCGTCCACATTCTCGAAAACAGGTTCGTCGACGCCAGGGAACAGTATCGCGTTGTCTCGAGAATCGCCGTTTGTAAGGATCGTGTCCGGCATCTCCGCCTCCGCCCCGGGGGGTCCATCTCCCTGTAATGAGATAAAAGTAAAGCTTTTGCTTTTCCTAAGTGGTATTTGTTCAATATCAGAATCGGTGAAAGATATTCGTGTATGAGATTAGCATTAATTGACTTCTTTGCCGTCACATATCCATATGCCAAACTACGCGGAAAGGGGTAAAATAACGTAGCCGCTTTAGTATCAGCCACGCGTGATCCCCATCGCAGCCGACTTCATGCTTCATGGAGTCAAGCCCAGCCTCTGCCTGTAAGCCGCCCTCGAGCGGGAATCGTTAAAAAAAAAGAGGACGCGAATCCTGTATGTTGACTTTTTTTTCACAGGACAAAGGAAAGAAGAGTCAGACCAAAGGGTACCTGGGGTGGGAGAGGTGCTGCATTTTCGCTGGAATGTGAAGGTGGCAGTCGAGGCAGCTGCGTGACTTGTTGCGGCAGTTCGTTTACATCTTGCTTCAGAATCAATTTCCTCGGCGACGATCCTTCACTCTCCGAACGCAGGAACTTCGTTCTTCCGACTGTATCAGTTCTCGTTGTTAAACAATTGCTTGGATAGGCTTTTTCGCAGATCGTGAAAGGCGATTTATCCTACGGAAGATTGCTGCCGTACCACTTCTGTCTCGCATATCCGGGGACGCGGAACCTACTCTTTCAACAAAGCGCATACACGAGCAGCCTGCTTCTCGACAGAACGAGGCATAGCTTTTTGCGTAGAAAACGAATGGCCATTACATAGAGTGCTATACGCCAGCACTTTCTTCTCTGATAGGATTGATCATACACATACTTGGTCTCTTGGTCCGGCGCATACACAGTAGCCGCAAGGCACCAGTCCAGACTTTCGCCATAATTCGTCGAAAGAACCAGCTTCTCTCCGCCCCCCACTCTCCCGAAATTTTTCTTGTCGAGGCATGATGTTGGCCCCGACCCATCTGCGACGCAAATTTTACCGCAGATTTTCGGATATTCGTATTCGAGTTCTTCGCCCCAGTGATCCGTGATGCCTTTCTCCTCAAAGTTTCCTCCATCGCGGAATCGAAAGCGCAACTGAACATTGGTGAGTCCATCTACCTGCGGTTCCGCCACCATTGCCAGGGCGTCGTACCCTTTGATCTTCGCAACAGTGCCCACTTCTGCCCCGCCATCGTTCACAAAATGGATCGTGAACGGATCTCCGTAGTTGAATTCAAGACCTGCGGCACTCCCACTGCCTTCCACCCCCGGCAGAAAAGGACCCACCGTCGCTACAGCGAGGAACGTCGCACACTTCGTCATGTTTCCGCTTCACTCAGGTTTGGCATCACGTGGCACATCCTCCCCGCCCTCCGAAAAATTTGCATACTCTTGTTATTGCTATCTACAACAGCGACACAAGTGATTACAAACCATCAGGTGGAGTGTAGGGATCTTTGCGCGCCTAATTTTTTCTTATGCGCAATAGCTGCAATGTGATTGTGAATGTGCATGTGGCAGTATTACATTGCATGACAAGTGCGGTGGATGGGTAGATCGGAGGTCGTGTGCACTCTCGTAGAATCGAATACAACCGGAGTGGTCCGCGTCGCGTCAACTGAAGAACACAAGAGCTGCTCTCACCACCTTCGCTGAAACGAAAACGAATTCGCGACTGCTTCTTCCACACAGTTGCCCGGACACCCCGCGAGTTGTAGTTCGACTGGTGCTTGTTTTTCCGACGGACTTATTGGGTTTCCGTCCTTTTTTTTCCGCCTTCAAGAACTCCGCTCCTTGCTGCAAGATTTGGGGAAAACTCGACAAGCAGAAAGCAGTAGACAGCGGAAACACAAAAGGTAAAAAAGCGGGAGAATGTGGAAATAATTTTACGTATAAACAACTTAACACGAAGATTAAGGGGAATGATTTAGATTTTCAAGGGACAAAGTGTCTTTCACAGGATGGTAAAAATGATGAAAAATTTAAAACAAGTAGTGTACGAAAAAGAACAAGAAACCCAAGCGAAACTACTACATGCTTCGACCTCGTTGGGGAACGAGTTTTCACCACGCATAAGTAACTCGTCTCACGGGGATCTGCAGTTTCAGCAAAGAAAGATTCTGAATTGTAGACACGGTAGGTGAATTCGATATTGAAGCCGAAAAGAAACTGCCTACACGTCGAACTAGGAAGCAACAACTGCTCCTGAGGTTTCCTTGTTAGTACGACCGAACTCGCACGACCAGCTAGAAGCACGATGATGTTTGTACCTACCGAAAGAGCACGACAAGTTCATCTTGATGCACGATGTTGTACTAGTATGCACGACTTTGAGTGTGGAGAACGAAAATACACTTCTTCTAGAACAACAGAATTCACACGTACAGAACGAAAGGGGCAACAAGCACCACTTACTTACGCTCACTGACCGATCGGTATTAAAATAAAGCTGCACAGGAACGAGGCGGTAGTAAGCACCTGTATTATAGTACAGTGGAGAAAAGTACAAGACGCAGCTCCTCAGAAGGGTACTCATTTTATACCGACTTATTTTTGTCTTCTTTCCTCGACACGCGAGTTTCAAGCGGACCACACGCACGACCGACCGAAAATTGTCTACGGCGTACGGATATATTCTGTGCACTGCACGAGAACCAGAAACTGCGATAATTTTGTTTTCTCACAATAGTAAGTTTTGAGCACCAGAATGTTGAAAGAAACCGACGATAAAATAACATTCAGTTTTCAATACACAACACGAACCGATCTAGCTTTTATCATTTTACTCGTTTTCATCAAACAGCTGACCGAGGCAAAATTTCCCAACTTCAAAAGCTTCTAATATTACGATGGTCGTAAAACAACGGGTGCACAGTATCGAGTGGGATTATGAAAAGCGGTCGCAGCAGTAGCAGCAGCACCGGCGGCAACTTCCAACCGCGGGGGCTTTTCGAGAAAGAAGAGACCAAAAATGGAAGATCAGGTTGCTCACGTTGTTTGCTCACCTTCTTCCTCGCGAACAACCCTCATCTTCAGAGGAAAACATTCTGCTCGTTTCGATATTTTACGGTACAGTGGTTAAAAAGCACACTGAGAATAAACAAACTGGTGGATAAGATATTAAACCGTCGAAAGCTTTAGTGTACACAAAATAAATAATACTGGTACGAGAGAATTGTCGGAAGATGATGATAAAAGTTGAAAAGGACTTCCGCATGATCTACTTCACGTTTGCAAAAACTGATCATGCGACGCGTAATACTCTTGTGTCGCAGTCCGCGAATGTTGCGACATCCTATAGTATTCCTCCGAGTCGGTGTTTTTTTCATTGGTAATAAATGCTCTTCATGTATTATAGTCAGGATAGATACGATTATGGAATGTACTGTCAAATGAAAATAGATGAAATTCAAATTCTAAACAAATGTTGCAGTTGCAGTTCTTGATGCGAGCAAACTATAGAATTATCAAAGCCAGAGGAGTTACTCAGTCCCTGTGATCAGGCCTGTGAGAAGGCCTGATCACAGGTCCGTGATCCTGAGCTTCACAGCATCTTTATTTCCCTTGTTTTCAAAACTAATTTCATTTTGCAT